>TBL_comb47_HYPODRAFT_10000657_pt1 | contig 45812 bp, 42 predicted proteins | sample TroBogypolimnion_40_FD_10682 | JGI IMG/M metagenome (IMG submission 10682)
CGGTTGTTGGCCTCGATGGCCTTCAGGCCGCCGATGGACTTGTTGTAGGCCAGCACGTTGCGCAGGATGTAGATGCCGAAGGTGGGCGGGGTGTTGTAGAGGCTGTTCTTCTCGGCGTGGATCTTGAAGCGCAGGTAGCTGGGCAGGTCCTGGGCCTGGCAGCGCTCGAGGAACTCGTCGCTGATGATGGTGAGGGTGACGCCGGAGGGGCCGAGGTTCTTCTGGGCGCCGGCGTAGATCAGGCCGAAGGGGTTCACGTCGAAGGGGCGCCACATGATGTCGCTGGACATGTCGCAGACGTAGGGGATCCCGCCGGTCTCGGGGAACTGCTGCCACTGGGTGCCTTCAACGGTGTTGTTGGAGGTGAAGTGGACGAAGCTGGAATCGGGGTGGATGGTCAGCTCGGAGGTCTTGGGCAGACGGCTGAACTGCAGGTCCTTGGTGCTTCCGCCCAGGCGCACGTCGTCGCCGCCGACCAGCTTGGCTTCCTTGTAGGCCTTCTCGGCCCAGTTGCCGGTGACGATGTAGTCGGCCTTGCGGCCGCCCCGGAGCAGGTTCAGGGGGATCATGCCGAAGGACAGGTGGGCGCCGCCCTGCAGCAGCAGGATCTTGTAGTTGGCGGGGATGCCCATCAGTTCGCGGGTGAGGGCCAGGGCCTCTTCGTGGACCGCGTCATATTCCTTGGCCCGGTGGCTGATCTCCATGACCGACATGCCGGTGCCGGCGAAGTCCAGGAGTTCCTCCTTGGCCCGTTCCAGGGCGGGAAGCGGCAGTCCGGCGGGGCCGGCGTAGAAGTTGATCGTGCGGTTGGTCATAGCGTCCTCCTGGACTTAGGCTTTGAAACGGGAAAGGATTTCCACGACGATGTCGCCGATGCGCCCGAGGTTCTCCTTGCTGCTGGCGCCCAGGTGGGGGGCCATGAAGACGTTCGGGGCGGTGAGCAGCGGGCAGTCCGCCGCCGGGGGATCGCTGAACCACACGTCCGTGCCGTAGGCCCGGACCTTGCCGGACTTCAGGGCTTCGGCCAGGTCGTCCTCCACCACCACCTTGCCGCGGCCGGTGTTGATGATCATGACGCCGTCCTTCATCTTGGCGATGGTGTCCTTGTTGAACATGCCCTTGGTCTGGTCGGTGAGCGGGGTGTGGATGCTGATGACGTCCGCCTGGGCCAGCACTTCGTCCAGGGTCTTCAGCTCGGCCACGGGGTGGGTGGAGAGGAAGGGATCGTAGGCGATCACCTTCATGCCGAAGGCCACGGCCCGCTTGGCCACTTCGCTGGCGATGGCGCCGGCGCCGATCAGGCCCAGGGTCTTCTTGAACAGCTCGGTGCGCTTGAGTTCGTTCTTGGGGAACTTGCCTTCCTTCATGGCCATGTGCGCCTCGATCAGGCGGGCCGGGATGGCCACCATGAAGGCCATGGCCATTTCGGCCACGGAGACGCTGGAGGCGGCGGCGGTGTTCATCACCTCGACGCCCCGGGCCTTGCAGGCTTCGCGGTCCACGTTGTCCAGGCCCACGCCGCCGCGGATGACCAGCTTGAGGTTGGGGGCCTGGGCGACCATGTCCTTGGTGACCGTCGTCTTGGAACGGATGAGCAGGATGGTGGCGGTGGCCAGCTCGGCCATGTCGGTGGTGACCTCTCCCAGCTTTTCGAGCCGCTTGGGAAGGGCCGCGTCGAAGGCGTCCGCGATCAGGATTTTCATGGTTCATCTCCTTTGGTTAAGGGTCGGAGCGACGGGCACAACAAGGGGGCCGGCGGGCGGCCCCCATATTATGATTTAGTCTTGGTAGGTGCGGACCAGCAGGCCCGACCGGAGCTTGGGTTCGAACCAGGTGGACTTGGGCGGCATGATCTGGCCGGCGTCGGCCACCGACATGAGCTGTTCGAGCGAGGTGGGGAACATGGCGAAGGCCACCTTGTAGCCGCCGTTCACGCGCCGTTCCAGCTCGTCCATGCCGCGGATGCCGCCGATGAAGTCGATCCGGGTGTCGGTGCGGGGATCCTGGATGCCGAGGATGGGCGAAAGCACGTTCTCCTGGAGGATGCTGACGTCCAGGCTGCGGACGGGATCGGCGGCGGGGAACGATCCGGGCTTGGCGGTGAGCTGGTACCACTTGCCGTCCAGGAACATGCCGAAGCTGGCGGGGGCCGCGGGGCTGCGCTGCTGGGAGGGGGCGACGGTGAACTTCTCCGCCAGCGCCTGCAGGAAGGCCTCGGAGGTCAGGCCGTTCAGGTCCTTGACGATGCGGTTGTAGTCCATGATCTTGAGCTGGTTGTGGGGGAACACCACGGCCATGAAGCTCTCGAACGGCTCTTCGCCGGTGGGTTCGGCCGTCGCCGCGCGGCGCGCCTGGCCGTAGCGGATGGCGGCGGCGGTGCGGTGGTGGCCGTCGGCGATGTAGAGGGCCGGCACGGCGTCGAACAGGTGGTTCAGGGTGTAGATGTGGGTCTCTTCGGAAACGATCCAGACCGTGTGGCCGATGCCGTCTTCGGTCACCACGTCGTAGACCGGCGGGGTGGCGCGGATCTTGTCCACCAGGGAATCGATGTAGGGGACGGCCCGGTAGGCCAGGAACACCGGCTCGGAGTTGGCGGCCTGCTCGGTGACGTGGCGGGTGCGGTCGTCTTCCTTGTCCTTGCGGGTGTACTCATGGCGCTTGATGGCGCCTTCCTCGTATTCCTTGACCGAGCACAGTCCCACCAGGCCAGCCTGGACGTGGTCGCCCATGCGCTGCTGGTAGATGTACAGGCAGGGGGTGGCCTCCTGGAACAGGGTGCCGGTCTGGATCAGCTTGTGCAGGTTCTTCACGCCCTGGGCGTAGACCGCGTCGGCGTGGATGTCCGTATCCGCCGGAAGGTCGATCTCGGGACGGCCCACATGCAGGAAGGAGTAGGGGTTGCCAGCCGCAAGCCGGCTCGCCTCTTCGGTGTTGACGACGTCGTAGGGTACCGACGCCACCTTGCCCGCCAGCTCCGGCTTGGGCCGAAACGCCTTGAATGGTTTGAGTTGTGACATGGGGACCGTCCCTTCGGCAAGAAAAGGTTAGGGGGTTATTGTGCGCTCGGTTATAGATGGATGCCGGGCATTGACAAAGGTTTCTGGTGCAAGTTTATTGTCCCGGCGATGAATTGTATGCTCTAATTCGGGACCTATTGCGCACTTTTGTTTCGTGAAGGAAGCCCGTGGCCCAACCCAAGACATCAGCCGGCATGGATCTGGACAGCTTCGACCTGGCCATCCTCGGCATCCTGCAGGTGAACAACGGCACCTCCCAGCGGGCCATCGGCGAGGCGGTCAATCTGTCGGCGCCGGCGGTGCAGCGGCGGATCAAGCGCATGGAGGAGGAAGGGGTGATCCGGGCCAACGTCGCGGTCATCGAGCCGGGGAAGGTCGGCCGGGCCATCACCCTCATCGTCGACGTGGAGCTGGTGAGCGAGCGCACCGAGCTGATCGACGCCGCCAAGCGGAGCTTCGCCGACGCGCCCGAAGTGCAGCAGTGCTACTTCGTCACCGGCCAGGCCGACTTCGTCCTGGTCATGACGGTGGCCACCATGGAGGACTACGAGGCCCTGGCCCGGCGCCTCTTCCACTCCAACGAGAACGTCAAGCGCTTCCGCACCCTGGTCACCATGGACCGGGTCAAGGTCGGCCTGGAACTGCCGCTGGGCTGAGGCATCGTACGGGTCCCGGACTTGCGTCAGGGTCGTCCCGGTCGGTTGCTGCGCAACCGCCGTGACGGCGCTCGGCCGGACTACGTCGGCTGGTGTCCCCATTCATCGGAAGACAGACCCGGCCAAATCCCGCTTTCCAGCGAATGGGGACACGTACGGGGTGTTTTCACCCGGGATTCCGTCACGGCGGTTGGGCAGCAACTGACCGGGACGACTCTGACGTTGGTCCGGGACTCGTGCTTCAATTGAATACTATTGTCACATGGCGTGTTCCACTCTGGGTCCTGGTCGTTGTCCTTACCTCGCCATACCCCTTCTGATTTTCTCTAATCTCTTTCTAATACTTAATTTATTTGTTTCTAGGGTATGATTAACTTGTAATTCACAAGGATTCAAACAGTGGATTCGCCAAGGTTCCCCATCCTAACAAAGCCAAGAAAGCGCATCGATTTATTGGACTGGATTGGCTTTCCACAGTTAGAGGAAATTGCCTCTTTTTTCGAATGCAGAGGCAACAGCGATGAAACTCCGCCTCGCCCTTCTTGATCCAGCCCAAACGAGGTCCTTGTCCACAAGCAGAAATTCTTCCAACGGAACTCTGCCGTTGCGAAGCCGGGGAACGTCCCGCCCCCATCGCCACGAGGAGGAACAACCTTCATGATCTTGCAAACAGGCGGTGCCCCTGCCGCCCCCCGAGTTGGTATCCTCATTCTCAACTACCACCAGCCAGAGGCTACCCTCGCCTGCGTCCGGCGCCTGTTGGAGGGGAAGGGCGCAGAGATACGGATCTTGTGGTTGGAAAATGACGCCGACCAAACCTTGCAGTCATGCCGAGCCACTCTGGCGGGTTCTGGGTTGCCCTGGGTCCAACTGGATCCAGACCTGGATGGGCTGCCCGGGCCGGGACAAATCGGGCTCCTTCCCATCCCCCAGAACCTCGGCTACGGCGGGGGCAACAACCTCGGCATGCATTTCCTGCAACGGCACGGAGTCGAGTTCACCTGGATCATGAACAACGATACTCTGCTCGTCCGAGGCAGCAGCGCAGATCTGATTGCGGCCGCCGAAGCTAGGCCGGAGGTAGCCCTGTGGGGCATGTGGGTTTCCTCCCCAGACGCCCCCCCCTACATCGGTCTCCACATCCAGATCAAGGATTTCGCCGTAGGGCGCACCGCCGACGTCGAGGCATTCCAGACCAGCCCCCTAAGCTTTATCAATGGCTGCGCCATGTTCCTGCGCACGGCCCAGGGCCTCGCCCTTGGCGGAATCCCTGAAGAATATTTCATGTACTATGAGGACCAAGCATTCACGATGGAACTCCGTCAGCGCGGACTGGCCATTGGGTGGTGGAAACTGTGGACGTCCTGCATGAGCACGTTTTTCCCACCGGGCGGCGCAGCAACTTCATGGAGTTCTATTGCCGCCGCAACCGCTGGCACTTCATCGAGAGATATTTCCCCGACCACCTGTCCCGACAAAAGCGACTCTTCTATTTTTACCAGTTACAGAAACTATTCTTCCGTCTGCGCTTCGACCGGATCCGGCTGGAATTCAAGGCCTACCAGGATTTCAGGGCGGGCCGCCTTGGACGGTGCCTTTCCATCCAGTGATCGTTGTCCACAAGGGCAAGGATGCCACGTCCCCTAGGAGATCAATTGCATACCCGCTTCGCTGGCCTCCTGCTGCAACAGTATCCGTCCCTCGCACCGCGCTACCGGATTGTCCTGACCTTTAACAATAATCTTAGTGCGGTAACCGCCATCAACAGGGAGCGAGCCCGGCAGATGAGAACCCGGGAAAACCTGCAAAGATGATATGTAATCGGGACCACCCATCTGGGTACCGTGTTGATATATTGGGTGGGCCGGGAAATTGGGTTAGAGCCTGCGGTGGACCACTTCGCCGAAAAGCGGGATGAGGTGGGAGGCGTCGTTGATCCGGACCACCTGAAGGTGCTCCGGGTCCGACCCCTCCAGCAGGTTTAGACAGGCCGAGGCCTGGCGGAAGGTCCAGACCCGGGACAGCGGCAGGCCCAGCACCCGGCACAGCAGGGCGCGGTTCACGGCGTCGTGGGTGAGGATCAGGGCCACGTCCTCGGCCCCCAGGCCCGCGCAGGCCTCGAGGAACGCCGGCCAGGCCCGGGCGTCCACCTCCCGGAGCGACTCGCCGCCGGGCAGCTGCACCTGGTCGGGGGTCTCCCGCCAGGCCTGCTGGAGGCCGGGGAAGGCGGCCCGGATCTCGTCCTGGGTCAGCCCCTCCCACTGGCCGTGGGAGATCTCCATGAACCTGGGATCGAAGGTCAGGAGGCCGGCCCGGTCGCCCAGGGCCAGCTCCGCCGTCTGCCGGGCCCGCAGCAGCGGCGAGGCCACGGCGCGGTGGATGGGCTGGGCGGCCAGACGCAGGCCCAGCGCCGCGGCCTGGGCCTGGCCGGCGGCGGACAGGGGGATGTCGTAGCCCTGCCCCTGGCAGCGGCCTTCGACGTTCCACAGGGTTTCGCCGTGGCGGGCTAGGAGGATGCGCATGGGCCGTTCCGTTCAGTCGTACCATCGTTCGGGGTTGGGCTTCACCGGGGCCGGCGGAGCCTCCACCTGGACCGCCTCGTCCCTGAGCATGGCGACGTTCAGGAGCAGTTCCGAAAGCGGGAGATCGATGGAAGGCTGGATCCGGCAGGTGCCGACGAACTCCGCCCGGACCCCTTCCCAGCGGAGGATCCGGTAGGCGGCCGGGAGGCCTTCCTCCTGCTCGCAGGCGGCGTGGACCAGCTCGCCTTCCTTCACGTACAGGTAGCCGGTGCCCTCTCCGGAGCGCACCGTGAGGGTGGCGGTCTGGCGTTCCCAGTTGAGCAGCTGGAGCAGGCTGGAGAGGGCCAGCCCCTGGACGATGCCCTGGGGCCCCACCTGGGCCGCGGCGCGGATCTCCTCCATGAGCAGGGACAGCTTGATCGGCTTGGCCAGGACGCGCAGCGCGCCCAGCTCCACCGCCCGGTTCAGCAGGCCCGGCTCGGCGACCGCGGTGAGCACGATCACCGGCAGCGAGGGATACTTGTCGGCCAGGACCCCCAGCAGGCCGTAGCCGTCGAGCACCGGCATCTTGAGGTCGGTCACCACCACGTCCACGTGGTGGGTCTGGAGCACGGCCAGCGCCTCCGCCCCGTTCTCGGCGCCCAGCAGCTGGAACTCCTGCAGGCCCCGGAGGCCGGCCAGGTAGAAGCGCAGGGTCGCGGCCTCGTCCTCCACCAGGAGGACGGTCCGGGTGGGCGCCTTGGACGGTCTGGCTTGGGACGTTCGGGGCATCGGGCGGCTTTTCCTATCTTGAATATGCCATCCTACCGCATCCAGCCCGGCCCATTTACCCCGATCTACCTGTCGGTCAGGTGCGGGATAGGCGCCCTTTCAGGTCGGCAATCAGGCGTTCCTTCTCCTGGAGTGCCTGGGCCTTCAGCTCAAGGGCCTGGGCCTGCTCCTCAAGGGCCTGGGCCTGCTCCTCGATCACCTGGTCCTTCTCGATCAGAGCCTGACGCAGATCCGCTGACTCCCGCGCCTGGTCCTGGAAGGCGGCCAGGATGTCGTCCTCCACGTCCATCTTGTCCCGGACCTCCTGTTCTGCCCCGGCCCGCAACAACCGGCGCAGCACTTCCCGGTGCCGCTCCGGGAAATTTTCTTCCAGGATGTCCAGCAGGTGCGGGTCCGAACGGGATGCCAGCCCCTGGTCGAACACCTCCAGCAGCCGCTCCAGCTCGGTCCGCCGGCGGTTCTTGAGGCGGTTGATCTGGACCACGATCGAATCGTGGGTGAGCGCTTCCACGAACGGGTCGGTGATCGGCACCTCGTCGCCGGTGGCCACGTCGAGGTAGTGCCGGTTGATCTTTAGCACCGGCACGTCGACGCGCTCCAGGCCTTCGCCCAGGAAGTAGATGGTCACAATTGGGAGCGCCTGCGTCTTCCCGTCCGGGTCCAGGTAGACGTTCTCCGGGCTGGCATAGTTCGAGCCCAGGTAGCGCCGGAACCGCTGCACGTCCCAGGCGCTGCGGGCCTTCTGGATCTCGATCAGGACCAGCTTGCGGCCGCCGTCCTCCAGCCGCACCGTGGCGGCGAAATCCATCCGCAGGACCAGGAGCTGGGTGCCGTCCAGCCCGGCCGCCTCGTGCTGCACTTCGGTGGGGCGGAATTGCAGTTCGAGCACCTCCTTGCCCAGCAGAGCGGAAAGCACGAGCCGCGCGACCTTCTCGTCGTCGAGCAGGTATTTGAGCACCACGTCGTAGATGGGGTTGGCGATGCGCACCAGTCCGGAACCTCCTGGGCGAAGTGTAGCGACCCTGCACGCCGGCCTGCCACAGAACGGCTCATGTCCGAAACTATAAGAAATTTTTAAAGTTTGGCCTCGGCCGCTTCCCGGCCCTTGGGGATCTTGCGCAGCGGCTTCGGCTCCAGCCCGATGAGCCGCTCGGCCTCTTCCCGGTCGCCGGGATGGGCCGCCATCCAGGCCTCGGCCCAGGGCGGGATGGTGGCGTCCTCGTAGTCGCGGACCTTGCGCAGGTTGCTGACCAGGGACTGGAGCACGGCGGCGCGCCGGTCCTCGGCCTGGAGCGGCCGCTGGCCTTCGAAGATGGGCAGGGCGAAATAGGCCAGCAGGGTCGCTTCGGCCGGCTTGCCCCAGACCGCGTAGGTGCGGTCGTCGGGTCCGCCCACCGGCTTGACGTTGAGGTTCTCGCCGTAGAGATAGTAGAAGACCGCTTCGCCGTCGCTCCAGTTGCGCAGCACCCCCAGGGCGCCGCCCAGCAGGAAGTCCTGGAGCTGGGGATCCTTGGGCTTGTCCGTGCGGAAGTCCCAGGGGCCGGAATGGGCGCCGGCCACGCTCGGGTAGCCCACCTCGGTGATCATGACCGGGCGCTGGAAGCGGGCCTGGAGCGTGCGCGCCTTGTTGACGATCCACCACCAGGCGTCCCGCACCTGCTCCGGGGTCGGGTGGCTCTCGTGCTTGGCGATGGGGTCGTAGGTGTTCATCCCGATCACGTCCAGGCAGTCGCCGAAGGTGAAGCTGTCGTGGCTGTCGAAGTTGACGCTGTAGGTGAGCTTGCCCCCGTAGACCCGGCGCACGTCCTGGGCCAGCCGCCGCCAGCGGTCCGGGAAGCGGTGGGTGCTGGCCATCTCGGTGCCCAGGCTGTACCACTCCACCCCTTCCTCCTGGGCGATCCCGGCCAGGTGGACGTTGAACGCGGTGTAGTTCCGCCACCACAGGTCCCAGTCCGAGGGCTCGATGTTGCCGCGCCACCAGGTGGCGTTCTCGGCCTCGTCCCGCAGGTTGATGGTGGGGAAGAACATGATCCGGAGCTGGCGGTCCCGGGCCTGGCGGAAGGTGCGCCGGAGGGCGGCTTCGGTGGGGCTGCTGGTGGGGTGCCGGTGGATCTCGCAGCTGGTGCCGGTGTCCATCCGGTAGATGGCCTGGAGGCTCACGCAGGTGGCCCCGGTGGCCTGGATCCGGTCCAGCTCCAGGCGGTAGTCGTAGTCGGGCAGCCCGGCGTACAGTCCCAGCACCATGCCCCGGGGCTGGGGCACCAGCTTTCGGTGCTCCTTGCGGCGGATGAAGGCCATGGTCAGCGGGAGGGCCAGCAGGGCCGCGACGGCGAGCAGTCTCTTGAGCATCGTTCGAATCCTATCCGGTCCTTTTCACGTGCACCTGCAGGATCCGCGGACCTTCCATCCGGTGCACGGTGAGCCGGGCCCCGGGCAGCTCCAGGGTCTCCTGGGGGCTCGGCACATGGCCCAGGGTGGCCATCACCAGGCCGGCCAGGGTGTCGAACCCGTCCCGCTGGCAGGCCAGGCCCAGTTTCTCTTCCAGGTCCTCCACGTGGACCTGGCCGGACACCATGTACTCGCCCTCGGCGAGCTCCTGGATGTCGGCCTGCAGCTCGTGCTCGTCCTGGATCTCGCCGAACACCTCTTCCAGCAGGTCCTCCAGGGAGACCAGGCCGGACAGGCTGCCGTATTCGTCCACCACCATGGCCAGCTGGGTGCGGGTCCGCTGCAGCTCCCGGAGCAGCTGGAGGATGCGCTTGCTCTCGGGCACGAAGCAGGCGGGCTTGACCAGGGCCCTGAGCTCCAGGTCGGTGCCCGGCGCGTACTGCATCAGGTCCTTGAGCAGCAGGATGCCGACGATGTTGTCGATGGTCTCGGCATAGACCGGCATGCGCGAATGGCGGCCGACCCGGAAGGCCTCCCAGGCCTCCTCCAGGGTGGCGCCCTCCGGGATGCCCTGGATCAGGGTGCGGGGCGTCATCACTTCGCGCACCACCGTGTCCCCGAACCCGACCACGTTCCGGATCAGCTCCCGGTCCTCCTCCTCCAGGATGCCTTCGGCCTCGCCCTCCTCCAGCAGCGCGGTGACCCCCTCGTCGTTGTCCTCCTCGTCCTCCGCGTCCCGGGCCCGGTCCTGGCTCTCCCGCCGGCGCTCCACGAACCGCGCCAGGGGCGCCACCAGCGGCGCCAGGAACGGGTGCACCGCGCCGTAGTATGGGAACAGCCGCATGATCCAGGTTCCGGGGTCGCTGGCGGTCAGCAGGGTCGGCAGCACCAGGTCGAGGGTCCAGATGTAGAGCAGGGTGACGCCCGCCAGGGTCCAGCCGCCGCCGGGGACCATGGTCCGCATCGGCCAGACCAGGCTCAGCAGCAGCACCAGCAGGGCCTGGTTCCAGAGCGAAAGGCCCAGGCCCAGGGCGTGGGGCCGGGCCAGCAGCTTGGCCAGCAGCGGGTTGGCGACGGCGTCCTCCTCCAGCAGCCGCCGGCGCTGGAGCGAGGGCAGCGACTGGAAGGCCTCCAGCAGGGCCGCCATCAGCCCCCGATAGAGCAGGACGAGCACGATGCCGGCCACCAGCCAGGTCGAGGGGTCACTACTCGCAGGTTCAGTCACCGGCTTATATTACCAGCCCTCTTGCCGCCCTTGAGGCGGAGTTTCTCCCGGACCCCCTCCTCGGGGTCGCGGCTGAGGCCGTCCTGGGTGGGCGCCAGGCCCTTGCGGATCCGGGCCGCGTTGAGGAAGGCGTAGGGCTCGGTCGCCAGCTCCGGGCTGCGGCGGAAGTGGTGGTAGGTGATCCAGCCGCCGGCGCAGAACCAGATGCCCAGGCCGGTCAGCGCCATCCGCTGCAGCTTCCAGGCCCGCGGCGGGTCCCGGCGGATGCTCTGCCAGCCGGCGCAGGCGGCCAGGCTCGCGGCGATGACCGCGGCGGTGAGGGCGAGGGTCCCGGTCCAGCCCTGGCTGTACCACTCCCAGCCGGCCCGGACCCGGATCGGCGCCATCAGCAGCAGCCCGAAGATGATCTCCAGGTGCAGCATGTAGACCAGCAGCGACTCGGCGCTGGCGGCCTTGACCAGGTTGGGGCCCGGCAGGCGCGGCCGGACCGCTTCGATCCAGCCCAGGGCGGCCCCGGCCAGGCAGACCACCCCCAGGCGCTGGGCGATGCTGGGCAGGGTGGTGTTGTGCAGCCGCCCCAGGTCGGCCTGGGCCCAGGCCCCGCCCTGGAGCCAGCCGGGGCCGTAGAGACTGCCCCAGGCGGCCAGCAGGGCGCCCAGCGCGGCCAGGGCCGCCAGCCATCCGGCCTCGCTCCAGCGGGCCCGGCCGGCCTCGGCCAGCACCCGGACCTGCCGGTAGAGCACGCCCAGCACCGACCCGAAGGCGGCGAACGCGAACCACGGGACCAGCGGGAACAGGGAGGTGACGCCCCGGTCGGTGTTGCCGTTGACCAGGCCCCGGACCGGCATCCAGAGTCCGTCCGCCACCCCCTGGCGCCAGAGGTGGGGGGCGGCCAGGGCCACCGCCGCGGCCAGCGCCAGGGCCGCCCCGGCGTAGACCATGGGCCGCCGGATCAGCCGGGCCAGCCCCTGCAGGACCAGGAGCGAGAAGACGATGCACTGCAGGACGTCGATCTTGAAGAGTTCGTGGATCTTCTGGGGCGTGGCCAGCACGGTCCACTCCGCCAGGGTCAAGCCCGGCGCATGCAGCAGGTAGGCGCAGACCAGGATGAAGCCGAGCCGTTTCCCGGTGGGGGCGAAGGGGCGGAGGCTGCCGTCGGCCCGGAAGGTGGACAGGGCCAGGCTGTAGCCGGCGGCCATGATGAAGCTGGGCGCCACCAGGCCGTTCAGGTACTGCAGCCAGGCCGGGATCCAGCCCTGGTGCAGCCAGACGTTGACGCAGTGCACCTCGATCATGACCACGACCGCCCAGCCGCGGATCAGGTCGAGCCAGTCGCAGCGTCTGGAGGGGGTCCGGTCATGCCAGGCGGAAATATTCATTCATCGAGACTGCCCGAACTTGTTCCGGAAAACTACCTCCGCGCGGTTTTCTCCCCCCGGACCACCAGCACGTCGCAGGGGGCGTGCTTGACCACCCGGGCCGCGGTGCTGCCGAACAGCAGCCGCTCGATCCCGGTGTGGCCCACCTGGGCCACCACCAGCAGCGAGCCCTTGTCGGCCAGGGCCACCAGCTCCTCGGCGGGGCTGCCCCACTTCACCTCGATGCTGGTCTCGGGCAGGGCCGCGGTCCACTGCTTCAGGTGGTCCCGGGCGTGGTCCTCCATGGCCTGGAGCCAGGCCGGGTCCGGCAGGGCGATCTGGGCCTCGGGCAGCATGGGCGCGGGGGGCTGGAGCACGTGCACGGCCACCAGCGGCTTGTCCAGTTTCTGGGCCCAGGCCGCGGCCTGGTTCAGGGCGCTCCGGGAGGCATCCGAAAAGTCGATACCGACGATGACGCGGTTGATCATGGCGGCCTCCCGTGGAGAACACCTACAACATAAACCCCTCCCCGCGGAAGGGCCAGCGGAGCTGGAATCATTCCATTCAATTACAATGAGTTAATTCAGCGGAACCAGGCGAACGGCTATTCGTTGCCCTGGATGTGGCCCCGTTCCAGGAGCTTCTTGGCCAGGCGCTCCGCCACGTCGATCGCGAAATCGATGTCGGCGTCGCTGAGGCCTGAGTTGGTCCCGGCGGCCATGCCGTTGAGGATGTTCAGGGCGTAGTGCTCGACCCGCTTGAGCCCCCAGGGGGCCGGGGCCAGCGGCGGAACGGTCGGGGAAGGCACTTCGCTGGGCTCGGTCATGGCAACATCCTCTTGCCGGATCATAGCGCGATCCGGTAAAAAACCGGGTTCATTCCGCGAGGGAACCGTCGTTGGGCTCGGCCACCAGCCTGCGCTCCACCCGCCAGGCGCCCCCCGCCAGCCGGCCCAGGCACCGGGCCAGGGCCTCCCGGCTGCAGCCCAGTTGCCCGGCCCAGAGGTCCACCGGCAGCGCGCCTCCGTCCGGGTTCGCGCCGGTCCAGGCGGTCCAGAGCTCCCCCAGGGCCGCCAGGTCCGGCTCCTGCCGGTCCTTCCAGTTGCGCTCCTGGGGCCGGGCCGGCTGGTAGAAGGTCTGGGCCCGCAGCGAAACCGGCAGGAACGCCTGGGGCCGCGCGTAGTCCATGTGAGAGTAGAAGTAGCCTTCGCCCTTGCCGGCGGAGCGGCTGGTGGAGGTGTGGGCGTCGGCGATGCTGTCCGGGATGGCGGCGTCCGGGGCGGCCAGGGCGGCGTCGATGGCGACGACGGTGGCGTTGCTCTTGGGCGCGTTGGCCACGTAGAGGACGGCCTGGGCCAGGGGGATGCGGGCCTCGGGCCAGCCGATCTGCTCGGCGGCGCGGCTCGCGGCCTCGGCCAGCAGGAAGGCCTGGGGATCGGCGTTGCCCACGTCCTCGGCGGCGCAGACCAGCAGGCGGCGGGCGATGAAGCGGGGATCCTCGCCGCCCCGGATCATCCGCGACAGGTAGTAGAGGGCCGCGTCCGGGTCGGAACCGCGCAGGCTCTTCTGGAAGGCGCTGGCCAGGTCGTAGTGGCCGTCGGCCCGGTCGTACATGATCCGCCCGCCCAGGGCGTCCCGCAGTCCGGCCAGCTCCCGCTCCCCGGGCGCCAGGTTGAGCCAGGTCTCCAGCCCGGTGAGGGCGGTGCGCAGATCGCCGCCGGCCCACTGGGACAGCCAGTCCAGCACCCCGGGCGGCCGGGGCTCGCCGGGCCGCTCCTGGGCCCAGGCCCGCTCCAGCACCTCCAGGATCGCCTCCGGCGGCAGCGGGCGCAGGGGGATCAGCTGGCAGCGGCTGCGCAGGGCCGGGTTGAGGTAGAAGGCCGGGTTCTCGGTGGTCGCCCCCACCAGGATCGCCTCGCCCCGCTCCAGCGGCGGCAGCAGGATGTCCTGCTGGGCCCGGTTGAAGCGGTGGATCTCGTCCAGGAACAGCACCGGCGGCACCGTGCGGAACAGCGGCTGCTCCCGGTGCTCCTGGAGGAACTTCTTGAGCTCGGCGGCGGACCCGCTGGCCCCGGAGAATTCGAGGAATTCATGGCCGGTGGCCTTGGCCAGGATCCGGGCCAGGGTGGTCTTGCCGGTGCCGGGCGGCCCCCAGAGCACCATGGACGGCAGCCGGCCGCCGGAGGTGAGCCGGCTCAGGGAGCCCCGGGGACCCAGCAGGTGCGGCTGGCCCACCACCTCCTCCATGCGCCTGGGGCGCATGCGTTCGGCGAGCGGGATGTGGAGATCACTCATCGGTGCCAGGCTCCTCATCGCCCAGCTTAGCGCAAAGACCTTTGCGCCCGCCCGGGCTCAGGGGAAGATAGGGGCATGGAAGATTTTCAAGAACCGGGATGCGCCTGCAGCCTGACCGAAGCGTCCGTCCCCCAGGGGCACCCCCTGCTCCGCTGGCTCCGGACCTGGCGGGTCCCGCTGCTGTTCGCCCTGGTGGTGCTGCTGATGGTCCCCATGCGCGACCTGTGGGCCCCGGACGAACCGGATTTCGCCCAGTGCGTGCGGGAGATGCGGGAGCGGGGCAGCTGGCTGCTGCCCTACCTCAACGGCCAGCCCTATTCCGAAAAGCCCATCCTGTTCTACTGGCTGATGAAGGGCTCCGCCATCGGCTTCGACCGGCTCACCGGCGGCGCGGGGTTCCAGCACGGCATCGCCGCCTGGGCCCTGCGGCTGCCTTCGGCCCTTTCGGCGATCGGCTTCATGTTCGGCTTCCGGGCCTGGGCGGCCCGGTTCCTGCAGATCGACCTGGCCGACCTGGCGGCGATGATCCTGGGCTCGGTCTCCATCTGGATCTGGCAGGCCCAGGCGATCCAGATCGACATGCTGTTCGCGGCGCTGCTGGCGGGAAGCTGGCTGGCGTGGCTGGGCGGGTACCTGCTCCTGCAGGGGCACCCGGCCCGCACGGCCACGGAGGAGCGCCGCTTCTTCCTGGGCGCCTACGCGGCCCTGGCCCTGGCCTTCCTGGCCAAGGGCCCCCTGGCCCTGGCCCTCACCCTGCCGCTCCTGCTGGCCTTCCTGGCCTGGCAGAAGGACTTCGGGGCGATCCGCAAGGTCCGGGCCGGCCAGGGGCTGCTGTTGGCCGCCCTCATCGTCCTGCCCTGGTACCTGGCCGCGGGCCTCCGGGGCGGACCCGCCTACCTGTTCGAGATGGTCGTCCACCAGAACATCGAGCGGGCCCTGCACGCCTGGGACCACGTCCAGCCGCCCTGGAAATACCTGGAATACCTGGCCGGCGATTTCTTCCCCTGGACCCTGCTGCTCCCGGCCCTTGCGCTCTTCCTCCGGAACACCGGGGCCCGGCGTTCCCCGGCGGCCCGGTTCCTGATCCTGGCGGTGGCGGTCCCCTTCGTGCTGCTGAGCTGCTCCCAGAGCAAGCAGGGCAAGTACATCCTCATGGTCTACCCGTTCCTGGCCCTGCTCATGGCCGCCCTGCTCCAGCCGCTGACGGTGGAGGCGGTGGGCCCGGCCCGGATCCGGCGGCTGGGCGGCCTGCTGGCGGCCGGCCTGGGCGTCCCCGCCCTGGCCCTGGCCGCGGTGGCGTTCCTCGGCGCCGGCGGGGCCCGGCTCCAGGGCCAGGTCCAGCCGTACCTCGGCCCGCTCCGGTTCGATGCCGCCATCCTCCTGCTGGGCGCCCTGTCCCTCGCCGCCCGGGCCTGGACCGGCGAGGGCCGCCACCTGGCGCGGGAGACCGCGGTGGCCCTGGGGCTGGTGTTCCTGGTCTCGGGCACCTGGGGCTTCCGCCTGCTGGATCCCCTGAAGGGCTACCGGAACTGGACGGCCGCCGTCCAGCCGCTCATCTCCGGACGACAAGTCTACTATTGGCAAACGATCCGTAGCGGGGTCATGGTCTACACCGACCAGCTCATGCCGGAAATCCGCACCCGGGCCGAGCTGGACCGGCTGCTGGGTCCCGGGCAGCGCCTGGTCGCCATGGACCGGGAATGGAACACCGACGCCTGGGGCCTGGACGCCCGGGCCCGGGCCGAGTTCGAAGTCCTGCTCCGGATGCCCGTGGGCGGAGGCGAAGCCCTCCTGCTCCGCAGGCGCCCCAACCCCTAGGAGTATTCATGAATAACTATGTCAGAGCCCTGCCCCTCATCCTCGCCGGCGTGCTGCTGAACGCCTTCGCCCAGATCGCCATGAAGAAGGGCCTCAACGCGGTGGGCGGCATGACCTGGGACCTGCCCTCGCTGGTGAAGCTGTTCCTGAACCCGTGGAGCCTCGGCTGCCTGACCTGCTACGCGGTCAGCGTCGTGGTCTGGGCCGGGGCCCTGAACCTGGTGGAAGTGAACTTCGCCTATCCCTTCCTGGCCCTGGGCTTCCTGGCCAACGCCCTGATGAGCCAGGCCATCCTCGGCGAAAGCATCCCGCCCATGCGCTGGGCCGCCCTGGCCTTCATCATCCTCGGCGTGACCCTCCAGGCCTTTACCGGAGCCCCGAAGCACCTATAATTAAAACTTCAATGTCCTAGGCTTAGCCCCCATGAGCCCGACCGGTTCCCCCAGAGCGCTCCCCATCGACTGGCCGTTGCCCGGTCATGAACCCAAGGACATCCATATCCTCGTGGTGGACGACCAGGAGATCGTCCGGCTGGCCTTGAGCAAGATGCTGAGCAAGCACGGCTTCACCTGCAGGGAGGCGAGCGACGGGCACCAGACCCTGGCGCTCCTGGAACGGGAGCGGATCGACCTGGTGCTGTGCGACATCCGGATGCCGGGGATGGACGGCCTGTCGCTGGTGAAGGCCCTGGCCCACCGGATCCCGGAGATCGCCATCGTCATGGTGAGCTCCATGGACAACGCCGACATGGCCATGGAATGCCTGCGCCACGGCGCCTACGGCTACGTGCTGAAGCCGTTCAAGACCAACGACATCCTCATCGCGGTGGCCAACGGCCTGCGCCGGCGCATGCTGGAGCTGGAGTACAAAGACCGGGAGCAGCTCCTGGCCCGGCGGGTCATGGAGCAGACCCTGGTGATCCGGGCCTCCCGGGAAGAGGTGGCGCTGCGGCTGATCTCGGCCTCCGAGCACCGGGACAACGAGACCGGCGCCCACGTCCGCCGGATCGGGCTCTACGCCGCCGAGATGGGGGGCATCCTGGGCTGGGACGACGAGCGGGTGGAATGCATCCGCGCCGCCGCCCCCATGCACGACATCGGCAAGATCGGGGTGCCGGACCGGATCCTGCAGAAGGGCGGGACCCTCACCGAGGAGGAGTGGATCATCATGAAGACCCACACCACCATGGGCGCCAACATCCTGAAGGATTCCGCCGTGCCCTTCATCCAGATGGGCGCCCGCATCGCCGACTGCCACCACGAGAAGTGGGACGGCTCCGGCTATCCGAAGGGGCTGGCGGGGAAGGACATCCCGGTCGAGGCCCGGATCACCTGCCTGGTCGACGTCTACGACGCGCTGATCAACCGCCGGGTCTACAAGCGCCCCTGGGCCCAGGAGGAGGTGCTGGGCTACCTGCACACCGAAAGCGGCCGGCTGTTCGATCCCGACCTGGTCACCTGTTTCTTCGATCATTTCCCCCGGTTCCACGGGATCCAGGTCCAGCACCCGGACCGCTACGCCCAGAGCGAACTCCCGGATTGATGCTCCGCCATGCCCGGGCGGAGCCCGGACATGGCGTCTTGCCGGTCCGGGGCAGTCGCGTCATGGTTGAGGTTGGGAGGCTGGATGCGCAGCAATGGGTCGTGGAGCGTGGCCATCGTGATGGCCGGGTCGCTGGTCTGGGTCACCGGTCTGGGCCTCAGGCCGACCCAGGCCCAGGAGTGGGCGGCCCGGGCGCTGGGATCCGCCGCCCTGGCCCTGGCCCTGGAGCTGGGCTGGCGCGCGGCCTACGCCGGCACCCCGGTCTACCGCCGCCATCTCATCATCTTCGGCACCCTGGCGCTGCTCGGGGGCGCGGCCGCCAGCCAGGTCTTCGGACCGGTCCATGGGGGCCTGTGGAGCGGCTGGCTGGCCGGCTTGGCCGGGGCGTTCCTGGGCCTGGCCTGCACCACCCTGCCCGCGGTGGTGTCCCGCCGGGTGTCCGGCATGGGCTGGCGCCGGGGCGTCCCGCGCCGGAGCGATCCCGGGGCGCCGCTGATCCTGGTGGCCGACCCCCACTGGAGCCTCGAACTCACCGGCCTGCGGGAGGCCCGGGCCGCCCACCCGGAGGCGGACTGGCTGTTCCTGGGCGACGTGTTCGACGTGTGGGTGGGCGTGCCGGGCATGGACACGCACCTGGAAACGGAATTCCTGGACTGGGTGGCCTCGGTCCGGCGGGAGGGCCGCTGGGTGGGGATATGGCTGGGAAACCGGGAATACTTCCTGGACCGCCTCGCTGACCGGTTCGATCTGATGGGGGAAGGCGCCAGCGGCCGGCTGGCCGGCGAGGGGCTCGCCTGGGAGCACGGGGACCTGGTGAACGTCGCCGACTGGCGCTACCGCCTGTGGAACCTGGCCTCCCGCAGCGGCCCGGTCTGGCTGCTGGCCCGGGTCCTGCCCCGCTCGGCCGCCCGGCGCCTGGCCGCGACCCTCCAGCGGGCCCTGCACACCACCAACCGCGCCTACAAGCTGGCCTTCCCCCGGGCGGCGTTCCGCGCCGCCGCCGCTGAACACTCATCTGAAACATTCATAACTGGCCACTTCCATACCCACGAGGTGGAAGGCAACGGGATCGCCCTGCCCTGGGCCCACGAAGGCGAGTTCATGGTCTGGCACGGGGGGGAGGTTAAACCTCTGTCCGCCCTGACGCATCCATTGGATGGCATGGAACTGGAGGGGAGGTCGTCATGAGCTTCAGGACGTTCGCGCTGGTCCCGGCCCTGGCGCTCCTGGCCGGATGCACCCCGTTCACCGTCCGCTACGATTTCGATCCGCATTCCGCCTTCAAGACCTTCAAGAGCTACGACTGGTACGCGGCCAGCGCCAAGGCCAAGGGCAGGTCCGACGGCATGGAGAACCCGATCATGGACCGCCGGGTGCGCCGGATCGTGGAACGGGAGCTGGCCGCCAAGGGCTACCAGCTGAAACCGGAAGGCGAACCGGATTTCCTGCTCACCTACTACCCGGCCTACCGGGACCGGCTGGTCCAGACCTACACCACCCTGGGCCCCTGGGGCTACGGCTGGAGCATGCGCCCGTGGGGCTACGGGGCCGCCACCGGGTTCGAGGAGGTCCGCTCGTTCCGGGAAGGCAGCATCGTCCTGGAAGTGGTGGACAACAAGTCCAACCAGATGGTATGGCAGGCCGTGGCCGACGGCGCCCTCACCGGGCTGCAGGACCCCCAGGACGCCGAAGAGCAGGTCACCCTGGCGGTCCGGAAGCTGCTGGAAAAGTTCCCGCCGCCCCCCGCCCGTTGAAGCCGAAACGGGATCTTTTCAGTTTTCCGCCTGGGAGAGCCGATAGGATTGCTATCCTGGGGCCATTATGGACACCAACCGAATCCTGATCGTGGATGATGAACCTGATTTCCGGACCCTCCTGGTGGAGGCCCTGGGCAGCATGGGCTATTCGCCGGAGGGGGCGGAAACCGCGGAGGCCGCCATCCAGCTGGTCAAGAGCCGGCACTACGCCATCATCTTCACCGACCTCAACATGCCCGGCGGCCTGTCCGGCCTGGACCTGATCAACACCGTCCAGGAGATCGACCCCCGGACCTTCTGCATCCTCATGACCGGCTACGCCACCACCGAATCCGCCATCCAGGCCCTCAAGCGCGGCGCCTACGACTTCATCCAGAAGCCGTTCAAGCTCGCGGAGCTGGACGCCAGCCTGGTGCGGGCCCTGAACCACTACAAGTCCCTGCGGGAGAACGAAGCCTACCAGAACCGGCTGGAGGAGATGGTCCAGGAGCGCACCCAGGAGATCCTCAAGCTCAAGGAGGACATCGAGAAGCTGTTCGAGGGCTTCGTCAACGCGGCCGTGAACGCCATTGAAGCGCGGGACCCCTCCACCTCGGGCCACTCCGGCCGGGTGGCGGTGCTCACGGTGGGCCTGGCCGAAGCGGTCAACCGCACCCCCAACGGCCCCTACGGCGCGACCAGCTTCAGCGAGCCGCAGCTGCGGGAGATCCGCTACGCCAGCCTGCTGCACGACTTCGGCAAGGTCGGCGTGCGCGAGCAGGTCCTGGTCAAGGCCCGCAAGCTGGAGCCTGAGCGGCTGGAGCGGATCCTCCAGCGGCTGTTCCAGCGGGACCTGGAGGCGGTCAACAACCGCATCCTGGAAGCCTGGGGCAAGGGCGAGCCGTACGACCCGGGCTATGCCCAGGTGCTGATGGCCGCCCACCAGGTGGAGCGCGAGCGCATCATCGACCTGGTCACCCGCTGCAACGAGCCCAAGGTGCTCACCCAGGAGGTGGTGGAGGCCATGGACGACCTGGAGGAGCTGGGCTTCCGGCACTGGCGCGACGGCGAGGCCAGGATCCTGGAAGGCGACGACATCTCCGCCCTGCGCATCCCCAAGGGCAGCCTCTCCAAGGAGGAGCGCGACGAGATCAACAGCCACGTGCAGAAGACCTACAACTTCCTCAGCAAGATCCCCTGGACCGGCACCCTGGCCGGGGTGGCCGACATCGCCTACGCCCACCACGAGCGGCTGAACGGCATGGGCTACCCCAGGCACCTCAAGGCCGACGAGATCCCCACCCAGAGCAAGCTCATGGCCATCTGCGACGTCCACGACGCCCTAGTGGCCGCGGACCGCCCGTACAAGGCCGCCGTGAGCATCCCCCGCAGCCTGGAGATCCTCGAGGACGAGACCCGGGCCGGCCTGCTGGACCGGGGCGTCCTGACCATCTTCCTGGAGGCCAAGATCTACGAACTGACCAAGGGCATGCTCAACGTCGAGGCGGTCAGCCCATGAGCTCCGAGCCCATCCTCCTGGTGGACGATGAGGCCGACCTCAGGGCCAACCTCAAGGAGGCGCTCACCCTCGACGGCTACCGGGTGGAGGACGCGCCGGACGCGGCCGCGGCCCTCAAGCTCATGGCCGAGAGGCACTTCCCGGTGGTGCTCACCGACCTGAACATGCCGGGCGGCCCCAACGGGTTCCAGCTGATCGAGGCGGTGAAGGCCCTGGACCCGCTCACCCTGTGCGTGGTGATCACCGGCTACGCCTCCATGGAGACGGCGATCCAGGCGGTGAAGTTCGGGGCCTACGACTTCGTCCAGAAGCCGTTCAAGCTGGCCGAGATCGAGGCGGTGCTGGACCGGGCCCTGGACCACGCCGCGGTGCTCAGGCAGCTGGCCGACTACCGCAACGACCTGGAGGACCGGGTGCTGGCCCGGGTCCAGGAGCTCAACCGGTTCCATGAGGAAGTGGTGCGGCTGAACGATCTCCTGGTGGCCTCCCAGCGGGAGCTGGGGGAAGGCCCCATCCTCGAGCCCTTCCTGGCCCACCTGCGGGCCCGCTTCGCGCCCAGCGAATGCCTGGCCGTGCTGCCCACCCCCGCCGGCGGCTGGGAGCGCCACGACCCTTCCGGCCCCCGGCCGTGGGACGCGGCGGCCGCGGTCCCGCCCCCCTCCGGGCTGCGGGCCCCCGTGGAATGGGAATGGCGGGAAGGGTGCCCCGAAGGCCACCTGATCCCCCTGCGCAGCGGCGAGCTCCTGCTGGGGGCCATCGGCATCGGGTTCGAGGAGCGCAACAGCTTCAACCCCGAGGATCCCTCCTTCGTCCTCTGGCGCCGGCAGCTGGAGGCGGCCCTGCACGGACTCCGGCGCACCCGGGACCAGGTGGGCGCCGAGCGTTCCAGGGCCGGCCACACCCACGTGCCCTGATGACCCCGCACAGGCTGCTCTGGAACGGGATCTTCGGCCTGGACGGCGCGGAAGTGCGCCAGGATGCCGCGCCGGGCGGCATCGTCCTGTTCGGCCGCAACCTCGACCCGGACCCGGCGGCCGGCCCGGCCCGGTGCCACGCCCTCGTCCGCCGGCTCCAGGCCCGCTGGGGCGCGGACGCGCCCCTGGCGGTGGCGGTGGACCAGGAAGGCGGGGCCGTCTCCCGGCTGCGGCCCTGGGTCGGGCCCACCCCGGCCCTGCGCGCCTTGTGGCGCCAGGGCGGGCCCGGGGCCTGCCGGCGCTGGGGCGCCCTGTGGGGCCGGGGCCTGGCCCTGCTGGGCTGCAACGTGGATTTCGCCCCGGTGGCGGACCTCTGGGCGCCGGAGGGCGCCGCCATGGGCGACCGCTGCGCCGGCGAAACCCCCCTGGAGGCCGCCCTGGCGGCCGGGGCCTGGCTGGCCGGGCTGGAGGGCGCCGGAGTCCGGGGCTGCCTCAAGCACTTCCCCGGCCTGGGCGGCACCGCCCTGGACAGCCACCTGGGCCTGCCCGAGCGCGCCGAGGCCCGGACCGTCGAACCCGATCTGCGCCCGTTCCGGATGCTGGCCCACCCCGACCGCCTGGTCATGGTGGCGCACCTGCTGCTCCCGGGCAGCCTCGGGCTGCCGGCCAGCCTGAGCCGGCCCATGGTGGCGGACAACCCCTGGGGCGTCCGCGCCCGCTGGCTGCCCGACGACCTGGAGATGGGCGGCTGCGGCGGCTGGGACTGGCCGGACCGGGTGCGGCTGTGCCTGGAGGCCGGCCACCAGGCCCTGCTGGTCTGCCAGACCCCGGACGGCGTCGCCGCCTGCGCCCGGGCCGCGGAGCGGCTGCCGGAGGCGCTCTGGCGGCCGGCAGCCGCACGGTTCCTGGCCATGCGCCGCAGCCTTCCCGCCGGCCCGCCCCGGTTCTCCCGGAGCGCCTGGGACGCCTGGGTGCGGGAAGTCGCGGCCGCGGCGGCCGGGTCGTGAAGGGAAAGGCGGCCGGAGCAGAAAGCTGATGACGGGCCCGGATCCGCTCAGGGTGGCCGCTTCCGGTCACGAATGGGAACCGCCTGCTCCCTGGATAGCCTGTCGGACTCCGGTTCCGGCGGACGTTGGAGCTTCTTTCCGTTCCAAAGCCAGTTGCATGCGCCGCAGGGCCAGATAGGCGAGCAGGTTGAAGACCACCGCCCCAGCGGTCACCACAGGGAAGCCGAAGTGGAAGAGGAGTGTTGCAAGCGGGGCACCGACGGCTCGCCCGAAGGAGATGAAAGCCAGGCTGAATGCCATGACCGTGGCGCGGGCACTCGGCAGGACCTCGGTCATCATCGGGATGGAGCTGACCACGGTGAATTCGAAAGAAAGGTAGAACAGGAAAAGCCCGGCTACAGCGCCGGCTTCCGTCCGGCCGAGAACGGGCAGGAGCAGAGCGGCCAGGGAGTTGGCCCCCAGCCCGATGGCGACGGCCTTTGGCTTGCCCAGGCGGTCCACGAACGCGGCCACCAACCCCTCTCCACACAACTCCGAGATCCCGATCACGGCTGCTGCCGCACCGAGGGCGGCGATCTTCAGCCCGAAGGACTGGGCCAGCCACACACCGAAGACCAGGTTGACCATCTCGTTGCCGGTGCTGATGAACATGCCGACGCTAAGCCCCGCCAGGGCCGGAACGAAGGTCAGCACGGTGAGGAAATTCGAGCTCATGCTGGGCCCCTGGGCGGACGGGCGGACATCCTTTGGCAGCATCAAGAGCACACCGAAAAAAATCAGAAATCCGAGGACGGCCATCAATGAGAAAGGCGCCATCCAGCCCTTGCGGGCAATCAGGAACCCCATCAGGGGCACGCCGGCGATGAAGGCGAGCGACCAGCTTATCTCCGTGACGGCCAGGACCATCCCTCTCCGTTCGTAGGGGATGCGATCGCTGAGATAGGCCTGCATGGCGGGATCGAAGACGTATTTCCCCAGGGCCAGAAGGATCATGGCGGCGACCAGCGCCGGATAGGTTGGCCGGAGTGCCACCAGGGCGGCCCCGCCCATGAATAAGCCCGCAGCCAGGAGCATGCCGAATTTGCGCCCCCGGCGATCGGCGACAGAACTCACGATTGGATTCAGGGTTCCGACCAGGCTGCGGGCGGTCAGGGCCAGCGACATGGCGCCCAGGTCCACCCCCAGACCGCGGGCAAAGACCGGCAGGAATGGGTAGATCATCCGATAGGGGATATTGAAGGTCGCCCGGATGAGCGTGAAAGCCGGAATCTGGATAGAGAGTTTGGAAGATCGGGACATTGGGCAAGGGACGCCAGGTAAGGCAGATGATTGAGAGACCCACCAGGAGCTGACTGAATTGTGGGGCAGAAAACGATTTGGCGTGGGTCTGCCGGATCGTCATCGGGAGGACGGGCAGGAAAGGGCCTTTACCCGTTTGTGGCGAACCGCGGAATGGGGACCGGATCCTTGATGATCTTGGCGAATGAATTTAAACAGACATTTTAAGACAATAATCATTATTGTTTGAAATAAACCGTACCACATTATCTATGCAAATATCGCCTTTGGTCTTGACTGCTTCATGTGTATAGAACCCCATATGGGGTGTCATGATCACCTGTTCCATCCTGCTCAATTCTTCCCAGGACGGGTGATCGAGATCAACGTCATCAAGACCGCACCCCAGGAGGACCCCTTCCCTCAAACAGCGGGTAAGGGCTTCCTGATCAACTATTTCTGCCCGTGCCGTATTGATGAAAATGCCATGGGAAGGCATGCTGGACAGTTCCGGGTAGCCGATGATTCCTCGAGTACCATCCGTCAAAGGCATGTGCACGGAAACGATGTCGGAACATGAAAAGACATACTTGAAGTCAACATATTTAAGGATTTGATCGGTTTCTAGCTGCTTTTTGGGATACATATCAAAAGCGACGATGTTCATGTCGAATCCTTTGGCGATCTGCGCCGTCTTGACACCAATGGCGCCGGTACCCAGAATTCCCAGGGTTTTCCCAGACAATTCCCTGCCTTGAAATAATTCCCAGTCAAAGGCCCTCGATTTTCTTATCTGGCAACAGGCCGGATGGATTTTTCTCATCACCGCGAGGATCAGGCCAAACGTCAATTCCGCTACGGCATTTCTCGCAAAACCAGGCACATTGGTCACGATTATACCCGCCCGCTCCGCGGTGTTCAGATCGATGCAGTCCATCCCGGTTGACCACAGAGAGATCATCTGAAGATTTGGGAGGTCCTCCAGAATATCTCTCGGATATTTCGTCCAGCCCGAGATGAGAATATCCGCGTTGCCCGCCCGGTCTATAACTTCCTTTCGAGTCGATGGATTATCACGGAATATGATCAATTCGCCCAAGGTATTCAACAGCCCAATCTGTTCTCGGTTCAAAACCACATTATCCATGACAACGATACGCATCGGCTCGCCTCCTCTATAATTAATCAGCTAATTCACCAGATCAGCTGGTTTCCTGCCCACGAGCATGCCGAGGGCATTCTCGATCGTCCGCCGTTTAAGTTCCGCGTAGGATTCTTCAGAAATATATGAAATATGGGGTGTTACAATAACATTGGAACATTTGAAAATACTTTCATCCATCGTTGGCGGCTCGGATTCGATGACATCCAGCGCAGCCCCGGCGATGAGTTCCTCCCGCATCGCCCTGACCAGATCCTTTTCCACAATGATCTTGCCCCTGGCCGTGTTGACCAGGTAGGCCGTCCGTTTCATTTTGGTAAACGCGTCGTACCGGATCAACCCGTGCGTCTCATTGTTGAGAATCGCGTTCACGCTGATGAAATCGGCTTGCCCGAGCCCTTCTTCCCATGCGACCTTCTCCACCCCGATGGCGGCCATCGCCGTTTCGTCCACATAAGGGTCGAAGGCCTTGACGACCATGCCCAGGGCCTTGCCCTTCTGGGCCACGACCTTGCCTATCCTGCCAAGGCCGATCACCAGCAGCGTGGATCCCTTCATCCGCCGCAGGGGCGTCCGGACGGCCTGGGCGCCCCAGCGGCCTCTGGCTTTGGCTTGGTGCATGCCAAGTATTTGTTTATTAAAATGATATATACTAGCCATGACATAGTCGGCCAGGTCCTCCTTGCAGTAATCGGATACGTTGGTGACGCTTATTCCCATCTTTCGGGCGGCGACGATATCGATCCGGTCATAGCCCCCGCCATATACCGCGATTCCCTTGCACCTGGTCAGCCTTGATATGGATTTTTCGGGGAGATGGGCATAGATCTGGCAGAGGATGACATCCACCATGGAGCCGAATTCCTCCAGATCAGCCTGAATATCGTAATTGGAGACTTTGATCACGCAATCCGGGTACATTCCCTTCAATGATTCTTCTTCAATGGCGTAATCCGACCACTCTTCATCGATGATCCAAAAAAATGGACGCATGGCTGACTCCAATGACTATATTTTTGTCACAACCCCACGGGTGGCGTCGACCCTGAGCGAGTCTCCATCTTTAATCATTTGATAAAATGGAGCCTTAAGCTTATCAACCATGGGAATCTCCATGATGATCGCACTGGCCACGAGCACCGTCTCCGGATTCTGGATAATCATCGCCTTGGGGGCATTGGAATGCATCAGGAGCTGGTACAGCCCGTCCGCCTGGACAACCGAACTCCCTTTGCCGCCCGGGAAAACCAGGATTTTTCCGGAAATGCTCTTCCCTTCCAACGAATGCCCTTTTTCGAGAACGACCCCATTTTCCGGATTGATGAGGTAGAACATGATGTCGTCCCGCGAAACCAGGACCTCCCCCTCCACGCATCCATCGGAGATGGTGTGACCGTCAAAAACGTATTCGCTCATCGTCCCACCTCACCGATCAGAGCCGCCTGCACGCATTCTTCCAGGCTGCGAATGATGAAATTGATGCCTCTGCGCTTGGGGTAATAGGCGCATTTGGGCGAATCCGTAACGCCGAACTGTCCGTTCAGATGATTCCAGCAAGGCTGGTCCGGGCAGGTGTCCTCGACGATATGGCCGCCGGCGCGCTCGATGACATCGGCTATCCCCATCTTGATGGCCAGATCCTTGGTGTAACTGGAGGTCAGGATCCACATCTCCGCCTTGAGGACCTTCGTGTCCACCAGGCCGGCAATGGTCTGGACCTGGGACAGGCTCAGGTGTGGGCAGCCGAACATCGCAAAATCGATTTTCCGCTCCCCCGGCTCGGAGATTTCTTCCAGGATTTTTTGCAGATCGTCTTCGGTGATGATGACCCTGCGGGCCGGTTCCTGGCCGCCGAAGGCCGCGTCCAGGGTCGGCGCCTCAGGCGTGACCCCTTCGATGTGGTACATGCCGTAAGCACCCGACGTATTGAGCTGGGCCCCCAGATTCATGAGGGCCTCCGGTGTGATCCTGCGGGGCAGCCCCGTAAACACCGGGATCCCCTTGCCGATCTTCTTTCCCATGTAACCCAGCAGCTGGTATTCAAAATCGGACCTCATATCCGCCTGGACCTCCACGAGGACATCGCCCAGCCGGTTCTCGTCCAGCAGAAGCCCGTATTCAGGCACCAGCCCCGTGATCGCGGCACACAGGGCGCTGTTGGCCCCTTCCCGGTTGCTCCTGGCCCCCCAGACGCTATTGATGAAGGGAGTCGCGCTGGATTCGGAAAAAGCGGTGATCTCGCCGAACCGCGGCACGTTGGTCTGCAAATACGGGGTGCAGTTGTACGAAAGGATCGCGCCAAGGCTCTTGTATGCGTTGTGGGTGCGTTGCATCAGCTCCGCATCCGCATCCGAAACCTTCCCGGCGTTCTTGAAATAGGCAAGGCAGAAGCCCGGATTGACGGTCGGCGGCACTTTGCACCTGGCTCCCGCGTTCAGCAGTTTTTCCGCGAACCACACATCCGCTTCCTGGGCGCTCAACGCCACATGGGCGCGGGTGATGGGAACCATCCTCTTGGCGTCGAATGATTCTCCGATCTTGACCTGGATTTTCATGGCGATGGAAGCCCCAAGGCCTTGGTTGCCCTGAAGTATCTCCTCTTGTTCCTGTGTAAGTTGCATCAACTCCTCCAAAGGGGTAAAGGGGTACGGCTATCGCTGCCCCGACATTCAGGTGGATGGATCAAAGGTGCCGTCCGGCTACACGCCCAGGTAGGCTTCCCGCACACGGGGATCCGCGGCGATTTCCTTCGCTGGTCCGGAAATGGTGCTGTAACCAACCTCCAGCACGTAGGCATAATCGGCGATCTGAAGTGCCTCCGAGGCGTTCTGTTCCACCAGGAGGATGGTTGTCCCCTTCTTGTTGATGGCCACGATCTTGTCGAATATCTCATCGACCAGGACCGGCGCCAGGCCCATGGAGGGTTCGTCCAGGAGCAGGATTTCGCCGCCGATGACGATGGCGCGCCCCACCGCCAGCATCTGCTGTTCACCGCCGGAGAGGGTGCCACCCAGCTGGTTGACCCGCTCCTTGATGCGGGGAAGCAGCTCGAAGACTTCCTCGATCCGCAGCATCACCAGCGCCTTGTCCTTGATGGTCCATCCGGCCAGTTCGAGGTTTTCCCGGACCGTCAAGGTCGGGAAGATCTTGCGGCCTTCCGGAACATGGGATATTCCCCTGGTCACCAGCCGGTGCGCTTCCATGCCGGTAATGTCCACCCCCTTGAATACGACCGAACCGCCCGATGGCCTTTCCAGGCCACTTACCGCGCGCAGCGTCGTGGTCTTGCCGGCTCCGTTGGCGCCGATCAGGGTGACGATCTTGCCTTTGGGCACATCGAAGGAGACATCCTTGATGGCGTCGATCTGGCCGAAGGAAACCTTCAGGTTCTTGACGCTCAGCATCCGGCACCTCCCCGCCCGAGGTAGGCTTCAAGCACCTTGGGGTCATTGGCGACAATCCTGGGATCGCCCTCGGCGATCGTCTCGCCGAAATCGATGACCTTTACCCGTTCACACACATTCATGACGAGTTTCATGTGGTGTTCGATCAGCAGGACCGTGATCTTGAACTCATCGCGAACCCTGCGGATCAGTGCCATGAGGTTTTCCGTTTCCCTTGGATTCATTCCCGCCGCCGGTTCGTCCAGCAGCACCAGTCTGGGTTTGGTCGCCATCGCCCGGGCGATCTCCAGTCGGCGAAGGTCGCCGTACGGCAGATTCTTGGCCTGGTCGTGGGCGCGGGTCTCGAGGTTCATCAGCCTGATGAGCCGCATGGCTTCTTCGCGGACTTCCCGTTCCTCCTGCTTGAAACGGGGAAGCCGGCAGAGCGAACTGAACAGTCCCGATTTCACCGAATAATGGCGGGCGACCCGGATATTGTCCAGGACCGTGAGATTGCCGAAAATGCGCAGATTCTGGAAGGTGCGGGCGATGCCGCCCTGGACGATGCGGAACGGCTTCCTGCCGGTGATCTCCTTGCCGTCGAAGTAGATCCTGCCTTGGGTGGGCGTGTAGATACCGGTGATGAGGTTGAACGTCGTCGTCTTGCCTGAACCGTTGGGCCCGATGAGGCCATAGATCACACCCTCCGGCACATCGAAGGTGAAGTCGGAAACCGCTTTCAGGCCGCCGAAATAGTGGGACATTCCTTGAACTGAGAGCAGCTTGCTCATTGTTTGTCCTCGATGATGAGAAGCTTGGCCTCGCGCATGCCCATGATGCCTTCGGTCCGGTAGAGCATGATGAGGATGAGCAGGACCGCGTAGACGACCATGACCCACTCGGTTCCGATCCGGATCGTCATGGCCCCGATCTTGAAAACGGGAATGTAGTCGATGGCGGAGCGCAGTCCTTCCGAGAGAATCGTGAGGGTGAAAGCCGCGACGATCGAACCGGTGATGGATCCCATCCCTCCCGCGTAGACCATGATGAGGACCAGGGCCGAAGGCATGAAGCCGAACTGGGTCGGGTGCGCCAGGGTGAGCAGGTGCGCCAGGAGGCCGCCGCCGATGCCGGCGCAGAAGGCGCCGATGACGAAACCCATGACCTTGTAGCGGGTCGTGTCCACACCGCAGAGCTCAGAGGCGAGTTCGTTCTCCCGGATGGAAAGCATCGCTCGCCCGTGAGAGCAGTGAACCAGGTTCCGCAGCAGCACGATGACCAGCAGGGCGAACAGGCAGATGATGGTGAACGATGAGAATTTCGGGATGCCCAGAAGACCGCGTGGCCCACCCACATAGTCGATGTTGTTGAGGATCGTGCGGATGATTTCGCCGAATCCCAAAGTTACAATGGCCAAATAATCACCCTTGAGACGCAGGGATGGAAACCCGATCAGCAAGCCCACCCCCGCAGCAAACACCCCGCCGACGATGATGGCGCCCATGAAGATGAGGATCGGGAATGAGATCCATACGCCCGGATCAGGCGGGGGGAGCTTGAGCCAAAGGGTTGTGATGGTGCCTGAGACATAGGCGCCCACAGCGGCGAACCCCATATGCCCCATCGAGAACTGCCCTATGATGCCGTTCACGAGGTTGAGGCTCGAAGCGAGGATGACGAAGATCAAGCAGCGCTCGATGACCACCAGAACATAGCCGTTCAGGATATTCACGGAATCGAGGCTGAGAAGGGTGACGATCAGCCAGAAGGCCACCGTGGTGATAAGCAATCGAGGCAGGTTGAATTTGTCCATTCCGGGCCGCCTAAATCTTGTCGGCGGTTTTTTCGCCGAGAATGCCGGTGGGTCGCACCAGCAGCACGATGATGAGGATCACGAAGGCGATGCCCTCGCCCAGAAGCGAGTTGTAGATGTTGGCCGTCGTCTCGACCATGCCCATGATGTAGGCGCCGAGCATGGCTCCCGGGATGTTGCCGATCCCCCCGAGCACCGCGGAGATGAACGCCTTGAGACCAGGCATGATGCCCATGTAGGGCATGATGCGCGGGTAGGTCAGCCCGGCGAGCAGTCCTGCCGCGCCGGCGAAAGCGCCCCCGATGAGGAAGGTGAAAGATATGATCCCTTCCACGTTTATTCCCATGAGTTTGGCCGCGTCCTTGTCCTGGGACACCGCCCGCATGGCCCTCCCCAGCGAGGTTTTCTGGACGAGAAGGGTGAGGCCGGTCATGAGCGCCGCCGCGACGACCAGATCGATGACGACGTAGTTGGAGACCTGGGCTGAACCGATCTTCCACATGACCTTGGGCAGGACCTCAGGGAACCCCCGGGGGGAAGGCCCGATGGCCGGGAAGGCCGAGAAGAAGTACTCGAGGAACATCGAAACGCCGATGGCTGCCACGAGCGTCGAAAGTTTGGACTTGTAGCGGAGCCGCCGGTAGGCGATCCGGTTCGACAGCATGGCCACGCAGGCGCCGGCAGCCATGGCTCCGATCAGGACGAAGACCAGAAGCAGATTGCCCGGCGCAATATAGGAGCTGAGGAGGGTGTTGAACATGAAAAAGGCGCCGTAGGAGGCATAAGCGCCGAACATGAAGAAATCGCCGTGGGCAAAGTTGATCAATCTCACGATGCCGTAAACCATCGTGTAGCCGAGGGCGATCAGCGCATAAATTGAACCGAGCTGCAGACCGTTGATGATCTGCTGGAGACTGAAATAGGTTCCCATATCAAGTTCCCTTTCCTTCGGAAGAGGAGGCCACCAGGCCACCCCTTCCGAGTTGGACGTCGCTGAAATCCTATGCGTTGACTGTGCTGTGGAAGACCAGCTTCCCGCCCTTTATTTCAATGATTGCGACGGATTTTACCGAGTCGCGGTTCTCGTCGAATTTCACGTGGCCGGTGACGCCGGGCCAATCGGTCTTCAGGAGGGCGGCCTTGATATCCACGTTTTTCGCTGAGCCGGCTCGCTGGATGGCGTCAAGCATGATGTTCATGCCGTCGTAACCCAGAGCCGCCAGGGCGTCCGGAACTTCTTTGTACTTCGCCTTGTAGCTCTTCACGAAGTCCTGCACAAGCGGCGAGATGTCTTCCGAAGAATAATCGTTGGTGTAGTAGCAACCTTCCAAAGCCGCGCCGCCCAGTTCGATCAGCTTGGGAGACTCCCAGCCGTTGCCACCGAGCATGGGCCCCTTGTAGCCGAGTTCTCGCGCCTGTTTGGCCGCCAGGGCAGCGTCGTTGTAATGGTCGGAGAGGTAGAGGACGTCCGGGTTCGTCGCCAGGATCTTGGTCAGCTGGGCCTTGAAGTCCACCGCGCCGGTGGCGTGGCCCTCATACCCGACGACAGAGCCGCCGAGGGTGCTGAACTTGGCCTTGAAGAATTCCGAAAGGCCTTTGCTGTAGTCGTCGCCCACATCGAAGAAGCAGGCCGCCTTCTTGGCCTTCAACGTTTCAGTCGCGAACTTGGCGCCGACCGAACCCTGGAAAGTATCGATGAAGCAACTGCGGAAGATCCAATCACCAACCTTGGTAACTCTGGGATTGGTCGACGAAGGGGTCAGCATGGGGACCTTGGCAGCCTGGCAGATGGGGGCGCCGGCGAGGGAGACCTTCGAAAACACGGTGCCGACGATGGCGACACACTTGTCCTGCGCGATCAGCTTGGTCCAGACCGTGGCGCCCTCCGCAGGGTCGCCCTTGTCGTCGGCGAAAAACATCTTGACCTGCTTCCCCAGCACACCCCCCTTGGCGTTCCATTCCTCGATGGCCATGTCATAGCCGTTCCGGGTGGAGATGCCGAACGTCGCGGAATCCCCGGTGACCGGGCCGGCCCCGCCGATCTTGATTTCCTTGGCGCTGTCGCACGCCAGGAAGCTTCCTGCGAGCACCGCCGCGATGAAGGCTGATACCAGTGAGTTTCTCATACTACCTCCTGAAAGGGGCTGTTGCGAAAACAGCGGGAATGGAAAGAGATTGGGGGATGTATCCAACCTGCATACAGGTAGGAATAAAAAAAATAAACCTCTCAGGCCGAGGGGACAACCCAGTTCGGACTGTTAATGATATAAAGAGCGGCTTTCCGGATGTGTTCCCGCAGGATCACTGAAGTCACTTCAGAATCCCGTTTCTTCATGCAATGCAGAATCTCAAGGTGTTGATCGATCGTGTCCCTGGTGTTCGACAAGGCCATTACGGATATTTTTTGATACCTGGCGATCTTGGAACGGATGCCATCGATCAGGTTTTTCAGAAATTCATTTTTGCAACGATCTATAATCATTAAATGCAGTTTGACATCCAAATCAAGCATGTGATTGATATCTATCTCTTGATTCGCATCAAATATTATTTTAAGCTTGGTCCATTCTTTGATAGCGTCATCAATTTCGTTTTCAGTAATATTGTCAAGGGAGGTGTGGAGGGCCGCACATTCCAAGGCCGCCCTCACTTCGAAAAGATCACTGATCTCCCTGGTTGTGACTTGCTTGACAAAAATTCCAACACCATTGTGGATCTCAAGGAAGCCTTCACCCGCCAGTAGCTTGATGGCCTCCCTGATGGGTGTTCGGCTCATGCCCAAGGACAGAGCCAACTGATTCTCGCTCAGATAGTCGCCCGGCTTTACTTGATTTGATATAATGGAATTCTTCAAGGCGTCATATGCAATGCTAGTCCGGCTTGTGGTCCCGGTCCTGGAAATCCCACTCAGGAAAGTCGGAGGTCGCAACGAAGGTCTGCCTTTCTGGTAGCACTCAAGCTGCATACAGGTTGGGTTCGAACATCTGGACTGTCAAGAAAGATTTGTTTCAAAATTGAAAATAGGCTAACTCGCTTGTTTACTTAAATTAGTTATAATTTTGATTAATATTTTATTTAATGAATCACCAACAACTCCCCCTGGCATGAATTCCCCTGCCGCCCGGAGAGGTTTTTCCATGACGGTCATTCTGGCGGTGCTGCGTCCATGCCCGACCCGGAAGCACCGATCCTATGATGCGAAGGCCCTGCCGGAAAGACGACAGGGTGGAGCACGCCTGGGGCGTACGGTTCCTCGACAACGGAAGTGCCTTACCAAGGCCGTCTGGTAGGTCGTCCGTCCTGTCCGGCGAAAGCGATCGGCCACGACCTCCGGGAGATCACTGCAGGACAAATGGCCATTCCGGTACGACTCAAATTCAAAAATCAACTTGACAGAGTGAGATCTGGATCTACCCTGTATACAGGTTGAATACGCTTCAAAATGACAACCTCCATCGTTGTCGCAACCTTCACCTAGATGGCTCGAGGGTGAACCACCTGTCGGGTAACCCACCTAGAGGTTATCAAGACAAAAATTGGTTAATAATTCGATGATGGCGGTATTTAACACGAAATCATCAACCCTTGGTTTGAGGGGGGAATGATGCTGCGTATTCGACGGTGCCCAGCCATCTGATCAGCCAGCTTGATTGGCTGCAATTCATAGCCTTGATCGAGTCGTTCCGCTTCGCTGCATCCTTCCTCGCAATCATCGATAACCATGCGCCACTGCAACTTCAAAGGTCGATATACATGACGAAAAGAGTTGTCATCACTAACCTGAGAGGTGCCATCACCCCCGATCCTGCCCGAGCTTGGGCGGTGGATTACATCAAGGACGCGGCGATTGCTCTGGACCAGGGAAAGGTGCGCTGGCTGGGCTGTGCCGGGGATCTGCCGCATGAATGGCGAAATGCTGAAAAAATTGACGGGAAAAGGTCCTGGGCCGCCCCAGGGTTCGTCGATCCTCACACCCATCTGCTGTTCGATGGAGATCGCAGCCAGGAATTCAACCGGCGCCTGCAAGGCGAGACCTATACTCAAATCGCCTCGGAAGGGGGTGGCATCAGGGAAACCGTTCGCGCCACGCGCCAGGCGAGCCTCGAGGCACTGGTCGCGCTCGGCGAGGCGCGCCTGCGCCGGCTGGCCCGGAAGGGGGTGGTCCACCTTGAAGCCAAGACGGGCTATGGCCTTTCATTGGAATCGGAGATGAGACTGCTGGCGGCCTACGGTGAACTGAAGCGGCAAGGCTGGAGCTTGGACGTCACCATCATGCCTGCCCATGACATCCCTGAGGAATTCCAGGGGGACGCGGCCGGCTATGCAAAGGTCGTGGCGGAACAATGGCAGCCGGCGCTGGCCGAGGCCCGCCCGGGTGTCGCCAGGTTCTGCGATGTGTTCGTGGAGAAAGGTGTTTTCAGTGAAGCTCAAGGCCGGATGGTGCTGGAATCCGGAAAAGCGCTGGGGCTGATCCCCAGGATCCACGCCGATGAATTCGGACACACCGGCGGCGCCGAACTGGCGGCGGAAGTGGGCGCCGCAAGCGCCGACCACTTGATGTTCGCCTCGGACGAAGGCATCAAGGCGATGGCCCGAACCGGGGTGATCCCGACCTTGCTGCCGGGCACCACGCTGTTCCTGGGCATGCGGGACTGGGCTCCGGCGCGGAAGATGATCGAGGCTGGATGCGCCGTGGCCCTAGCCTCGGATTTCAACCCCGGTTCCTGCGCCTGCCTCGATCCCCTTCTCATCCTGCGCCTGGGCTGCCTGCAACTGCGGATGACCTTCGAGGAGGCCTTCACCGCCGTGACCCTGCACGCTGCCCGGAGCCTGAAACGGCCCGATCTGGGCCACCTTCACCCGGGAGCTCTAGGCAAGGTGATGCTTTGGGACGTGAAACAGCCCTTGGAACTTGTCTACTGGCTGGGTGAGGATTTCGTTCCGGAATCCGCAGGCTGATTGGCACGACTGAACGACATTTCCCCATCAACCCGATTTCTGGAGGTTCTCCATGGCCAATCAGCTCGTGGAATGTGTTCCCAACTTTTCCGAAGGCCGCGATATCGACAGGATCAAGGTGATCACTGGCGCCATCGAGGCCGTGGCGGGCGTGAGGCTGCTCGATGTGGATCCCGGCGCCGATACGAACCGGACCGTGGTGACTTTCGTGGGTGATCCCGACAGCGCGGTCGAGGCGGCGTTCCAGGCCGTGAAGACTGCGTCGCAAGTGCTCGACATGACGACCCACCGGGGTGCGCATCCACGCATGGGATCCACCGACGTGTGCCCTTTCGTGCCAGTCGAGGGCACAACCCTCTCCGAATGCGCGGAAATGGCCCGCAGGCTCGGAAAACGCGTGGGCGAGGAACTGGAGATCCCGGTCTATCTCTACGAGCGCGCCGCAACCAGGCCAGAGCGCCAGAACCTGGCCGTGGTGCGCAAGGGCGAATATGAGGGCTTGGCCGAGAAGCTGAAGGATCCCCAGTGGCTGCCCGATTTCGGCCCGGCGCGGTTCCACCCGAAGGCCGGCGCCCTGATCACGGGAGCTCGGGAATTCCTCATCGCATACAACATCACGCTCAACAGCCGGGACAAGGCCCACGCCACCGACATCGCCCTGGAACTGCGGGAAAAGGGCCGCATTGCCAGGCGCGGCCAAATCAACGCGTTCTACAGCAGCGGCAAGGAGCTGAAGTATGCCGAGGGTTGCTTCCCCTGCGGCAGCTGCAACCACGATGCGCACTCCTTCGAGGCATTGGAAGCCCACTGCCGGGAGGAGCATGGCTACAGCTTGCGCCAACTCTTGATGCTGAACAATATCGATCCCAGCAAGGGAATCATCGGCCAGAAGGCGTTCAAGCCGGGGCTGTTCCCGCACTGCAAGGCCATCGGATGGTACGTCGACACCTACAAGAGGGCCCAGCTCTCCATCAACCTCACGGACTACCATGTGACGGCCCCCCACACAGTGCTCGAGGCCACCCGCAAAATGGCGGTCAATCGGGGCCTCGTGGTGACCGGAAGCGAGATCGTCGGCCTCGTGCCCTATCAGGCCCTATACCGGGCTGGACAGTTCTACCTGCGCCAGCAGGGAAAATCGCCCTTCATCCCGGTGCCCGACGTGCTGGAGAGCGCCGTGTTCTCGATGGGCCTCGCGGATGTGGCGCCCTTCGAGCTGGAGAAAAAAGTACTGGGCCTGCCGAGACTCGGCAGCCTGGCAACCATGAACTGCGCGGACCTGGTTGACGAGGTCAGTCGCGAATCGCCAGCCCCAGGCGGCGGTTCCATCGCCGCCCTCGCGGGGGCCCTGGGGGCGGCCCTCGCTTCCATGGTGGCGAACCTCACTCAGGGGCGCACGAAGAACCAGACGGATGAGAACGCTGTCCTGAAGGCCGCTGAGATGGCGCAGAAAGCCAAGGACCAGCTGATGGGCGGGGTGGACGAAGATACCAACGCATTCAACGCCTATATGGACGCCCGGCGGCTTCCCCAGGGCACGGCGCAGGAGAGGGCGGACCGGGAAGCCGCTTTGCAGCAGGGCCTCAAGGCTGCCGTGGAGGTGCCCTGGGAAACGGCCACGGCCTGCTTCCAGGTCATGAAGGCCTCCAGCCTGGCCATGCGGCACGGCAATCCCGCCTCGATCACCGACGCCATGCAGGGCGTGGCGATGGGCTTCGCGGGGCTGCGCGGCGGTCTCTGGAACGTGATCATCAACCTCAAGGACATCACCGACAAGTCCTTCAATCAGGATATGGGCATCCGCTGCCTCGAGCTGCTGAATGCTGCCAAGGCCGCCCAGGATGAGGCCACGGACTATGGTGATCAGGCCCTGGAGCAGATGCTCGCCAAGAACAAGTGATCGGCTTCGATCTCAGAATCCAGGACCCCCCAACGCCCTGGCAGCGGAATTCCATCCAGAACACAACCTTTTCGACAGGAGAAGCAGAAATGCAAACCATTGTCCTCCCAGACATCGACATCGCCCGTGCGGCCTCCATGCTGCCCATCGAACAGATCGGGGAGAAGCTGGGCATCGGCGTCCAGGATCTCGAGCACTACGGCAAGACCAAGGCAAAGGTCTCGATGGACCTGTACCGTCGCCTCCGGGACAAACCCGAGGGGAAGCTCATTCTGGTCACGGCGATCACCCCCACTCCGGCCGGCGAAGGCAAGACCACCACCACCATCGGAGTGACCGATGCCCTCAACCGCCTTGGCCGGCAGGCCACCTGCTGCATCCGGGAACCGTCGCTCGGCCCCTGCTTCGGCATCAAGGGCGGGGCCGCGGGGGGAGGCTACTCCCAAGTTGTGCCCATGGAGGACATCAACCTGCACTTCACCGGCGATTTCCACGCCATCGGCGTGGCCCACAACCTGCTGGCCGCCATCCTGGACAACCACATCAATCATGGCAACGAACTGCGGATCGATCCCACCAGGGTCGTATGGAAACGCGTGGTGGACATGAACGACCGAGCCTTGCGCGAGATCGTCATCGGCACGGGCGGAACCGCCAACGGCCAACCTCGGGAGAGCGGGTACGACATCACCGTCGCCTCGGAGGTGATGGCCATCTTCTGCCTTTCCGAGTCCCTCACGGAACTGAAAAACCGTCTTGGCAGGATCATCGTGGCCTACACCTATGACAAGAAGCCGGTCCATGCCGCGGATCTGAAGGTCCACGGCGCCATGGCCGCGCTGCTCAAGGACGCCATCCAGCCCAACCTGGTGCAGACCCTGGAGAACAGCCCGGCCCTGGTGCACGGCGGTCCCTTCGCCAACATCGCCCATGGCTGCAACAGCCTCATCGCGACCAAGCTCTCCCTGCGCCTCAGCGAATTCACCGTGACCGAGGCCGGATTCGGCGCCGATCTGGGCGCGGAGAAGTTCGTCGACATCAAATGCCGGCAGGCGGGGCTCTCCCCCGATGCCGTGGTGCTGGTCGCCACCGTTCGCGCCCTGAAAATGCATGGCGGCGTGCCCAAGAAGGCGCTCGGCCTTCCCGATGCCGGCGCGGTGGAGCACGGCATGACCAACCTCTTGAAGCACATCGAGAACATCAAGAGCTGGGGGTTGCCCCTGGTGGTGGCCATCAACCACTTCACCAGCGATACCGACGAGGAATTGGAGGTGATCAGGAAGGGCTGCGCCGGGGTGCACGTGAAGGCGATCCGGGCAACCCACTGGGCCGAAGGCAGCATGGGGGCCCAGGCCCTCGCGCAGGAGGTCCTGCATCTCACGGCCGGTGATTCGGCCCAGCTCCAGTACACCTACCCGGACGATCTCCCGCTGTGGGAAAAGGTCAAGACCGTGGCCCAGCGCATCTATGGCGCCGACGACATCATGGCCGACATGAAAGTGCGGAACAAATTCAAGGCCCTGGAAGAGGCCGGATACGGCTTGCTTCCGGTGTGCCTTGCCAAGACGCAATACTCCTTCTCGACGGATCCCGATCTGCGGGGACGCCCCCGGAACTTCGATGTGCCGATACGCGATGTCCGGGTGTCCGCGGGAGCAGGGTTTGTCGTCGTGATCACGGGCGACATCATGACCATGCCCGGCCTGCCCAAGATCCCGGCGGCGGAGATCATCGATATCGACGACCAGGGACAGATCACGGGTCTGTCCTGACCGGCCCCCGTGTTGACGATTCCCCGTCTGAAGGAGAAGGGATCCATGCGAGATAACCGCTGCCTGATCGCCGGCGCGTCTGTGGCGACCCACGTCTGCCTGGGCAGCGTCTATGCCTGGAGCGTATTCATTCCCGCCCTGCAGGCACAGACAGGATGGACCAGGCCGCAGCTCACCTGGGCCTTTTCGCTGGCCATCGCCTGCCTGGGGCTCACGGCGGCCCTTGCCGCGCCCCTGATGCAACGGCTGGGGCCTCGCGTCACAGTGGGATGGTCCGCCCTCTTCTTCAGCGTGGGGCTCGTGGGCGCAGGCCTGGCCATCCGCATCCACTCGCTGACGCTCCTCTACGTGTGCTACGGCGTCATCGGCGGCATCGGGCTGGGGCTCGGGTACGTGCCTCCCGTCACCACGCTGATGCGCTGGTTCGCGGAGCGTAAGGGCTTCGCGACGGGGCTCGCCGTGGGCGGCTTCGGCCTGGGGGCACTCCTCGCCAGCTTCCTCGGGGAGTGGCTCCTGCACAAGTTCTCCTGCGGCCTCTCCTTCGCCCTCCTGGGCCTGGGCTACGGCGCATTGATCTTTATCGCGTCCCGCCCGCTTCGGCTCCCCCAGGAGGACCTGCCGGGGCGCGAGACTTCCGCCGGCCTCCCGGCCATCATACGGACACCGGCCTTCTGGCTGCTGTGGTCGGTCTTCTTCCTGAACATCGCCACGGGCATCCTGCTCATCGCCCTGGCCAGGCCCATGCTCCAGGACTCTGCGCGGGCGGGTGTCACCATCGTTGTGCCGCTCGTGACCGCCGTGGCCGTCATGGGCCTCTTCAACGGCCTCGGCCGACTGGGCTGGTCAAGCCTTTCGGACCGCATGGGGCGCACGTCAACCTGGATGGCCATGTTCGTCGTCCAGGCGCTGGCGTTCGCATTGCTTTGCAATACCTCTTCGCTGCTCGTATTGACCATGGGGCTCTGGATCATCGCCAGCTGTTACGGAGGCGGCTTCGCCATCTGCCCCGCTCTGGTGGCCGACATCTTCGGCCAGACCCGGGCCCCTCGCATCTATGGACTGGCCTTGACCGCCTGGAGCGCCGCCGCCCTGGTCAGCCCACCCCTGGCTGCGCGGATGCGAGAGACTTATGGATCCTATTCGGCCGTGCTTACAGTCTGCGTGGTCATCAGCGGGTTTGGCCTGCTCCTGGTGCTCGTCCTCGAGAAGTGGCGTCAGCGGGAGAAGGTTTCTTCGAAAAATCTTTCATTCAAACCAAACCCGTTCACTGACCCGGAACCTGGCTCCTGGCCGGTTCAGAGAGCCCGGATCACGGCTGCGCGGTCAGCTCCATTTTCGAGAAAACCATGATGCTGCGCAAGGAATACGGCTTCGAGGCCGCCCACTGCATCCACAACCACCTCGGCAAATGCCGCACGCTCCACGGTCACAGCTATAAATTGTTTGTGTCAGTAGAGGGACTGCCCGATCCGGAAACCGGAATGATCATCGATTTCAACGATCTCTCCAGGATCGTTCAAGGAAAGGTCATCCACCAACTGGATCATACGTTTCTCAACGATCTCATTCCCCTGGCAACGGCGGAAAACATCTCCATCTGGATCTGGGAGCAGCTGAAACCCGGCCTTCCGAGCCTGGTTCAACTGGAGTTGTTTGAAACAACCGGCAGTGGCGTGACCTACCGAGGGTATTGATCCCAACGGTCATCCCGAAATCAACGAGCTGGCATCAAGAAAGGATCCACCCGACCGGCCATTGGCCGCGGCCTCTGCGCCCACTGCCGCAGGGCTGCCGGGTTGCTGGGCAAGCGTTATGCGATACTGGGGCATGCCCCACAGCTGCCGTCATTGCCTATGCCCCATCCCGGAGTGCTGCCATGAAATATGATTTCGATGAAATCATCGATCGAAAAGGCACCAACGCCTTGAACACGGATGGTTTCCGCGACTACATCTTCCATGCCGGTCCCGATATGGAATTCCCCTACCCGGACGACGATTTCATCCGCATGTGGGTGGCGGACATGGAATTCGCGACGCCGCCGGAGATCATCCAGGCGGTCAGGGAGCGGCTGGACCGCAAGATCTTCGGCTACACCAAGATCTTCGACCCGGAATACTTCGACGCCTTCTCCGGCTGGGCCAAGCGCCGCTACGACTGGACGATCCCCAGGGAGACGATCTTCACCTCGCCGGGGATCATTCCGGCCCTGTACGAACTGGTCGAATTCATCTGCAAGCCGGGCGACCGGGTCCTGATCATGACCCCGTCGTATGCCTTCTTCAAATACGCCACCGAATACAACCACCTGGAGCTGGTCACCTCCGACCTGATCGTGAAGGACGGCCAGTACACGATGGATTTCGCCGACCTGGAGCGCAAGGCCAAGGACGACAAGGTCACGCTCTGCATCTTCTGCAACCCCCACAACCCCACCGGCCGGGTCTGGACGCCGGAGGAGCTGAAGCGGTTCGGCGACATCTGCCTGGAGAACGACGTCTGGATCATCTCCGACGAGATCCACTGCGACCTGCTGAGGCGGGGCCAGACCCACACCCCGCTGGCCAAGGTCCACCCGGGGACGGACCGCATCGTCACCTGCATGGCCCCGAGCAAGACCTTCAACCTGGCCGGGCTCATGTTCGCCCAGGTCATGATGACGAACCCGGGCCTGATCAGGACCTGGAACGAGCGGCACTTCCCCATGGAGAACCCACTGAGCATCACCGCCGCCCACGCCGCCTACCGCTTCGGCGAACCGTGGCTGGAGCAGCTGCGCGACTACCTGGACGACAATTTCCGCTTCACCCGCGACTACCTGGGCCAACATCTCCCCCTGGCCGTCCACCGCATCTCCGAGGCGACCTACCTCGCCTGGGTCGACATCGGCGCCTACCTTCCCTCCGAACCGGACCTGCCGCTGTTCTTCGCCAACCGGGCCGGCGTGTTGCTGGAGGGCGGCAACATGTTCGTGGCGAACTCGGCCGGCCACATCCGGCTCAACCTGGCCTGCCCGAAAGCCGTGCTGGAGGAAGGCCTGAAAAGGATCGTCGCCGCGCTCAAGGCCCAGGCGGCCATTCATTGAGTTTTCCAAGCGGCGATGAATCCCGGTGGGACGCTCGGGATTCTCCGCTATCCTGATTGCCAGCAAGGAGATCCCATGGAACGTGCCTATTATCCGCCCATCGTCATCGAGGAAACCCCCCGCGGCGAGCGCAGTTACGACATCTACTCGCGCCTGCTGAAGGACAACATCATTTTCATGGGCACGGCCATCGACGATTCCGTGGCCAACGCCGTGGTGGCCCAGATGCTCTTCCTGGAGAGCGAAGACCCGGACAAGGACATCCAGATCTACATCAACAGCCCCGGCGGCAGCGTCACCGCGGGCCTCGCCATCTACGACACCATGCAGTTCGTCAAGAACGACATCGTCACCTACTGCATCGGCCAGGCCGCGAGCATGGGCGCCCACCTCCTGGCGGCCGGCACCAAGGGCAAGCGGTTCGCCCTGCCCAGCGCCCGGATCATGATCCACCAGCCCTCGGGCGGCGCCCAGGGCCAGGCTTCGGACATCGAGATCTCCTACAAGGAGATCCAGCGGCTCAAGGAGAACCTCGCCGCGGCCCTGGCCAAGCACACCGGCCAGAACCTCAAGAAGGTCATGAAGGACATGGACCGGGACTTCTTCATGAGCGCCGACGAGGCCATGGAATACGGCATCATCGACAAGGTCCTCTCCGAGCGCCCCGCCTAGCCCGCCCGAAACCCCGCCCCCATGCAGCCGCACGTCTTCGAGCACCTGCGCCGGCTCCCCGAGGGCCGGACCGGCCAGTTGTTCCCGGACGCGCAGGAAGCCCCGGCGGCCGGCGCCGTACGGCTGGCCGACAACAGCAACCCCTGGGGGCCGGCCGAGGCGGTCCGGGCCCGGATGCTCGAAACGGTGAACGCCGACCTGGACGGCCTCCGCCGCCATCCTGCCGCCGACGGCCAGGCCCTGCGGGACGCCATCGCCCTGCGCCGCGGGTTCCGGCCCGGCCAGATCATCCTGGGCAACGGCAGTTCCGAGCTCATCGGGATCGCCGCCCGGGCCATGCTCATGGACGGCGGCAGCGGGCTGGCGGCGCGGCACAGTTTTGCCGCCTTCGGCCTGGCCACCCGGGCCGCGGGAGGCCGGCTCATCGAATGCCACGCCACCGGCACCGAGGTGGAGGTGGGGCACCTGCTGGCCGCGGTGCAGCCGGACACGCGCATCGTCTACCTGGGCCACCCCAACAACCCCACCGGCGCCCTGCTGGACCGGGACGCCCTGGCCCACCTGGCCCGGGCCCTGCGGGAGGACGTCCTGCTGGTGGTGGACCAGGCCTACGCGGAATACGAGGACCCCGACACCTACCCGGACGCCTCGGCGCACCTGCCGGACCGGGCCAACCTCCTGGTGCTGCACACCTTCTCCAAGATCCACGGGCTCGCGGGGCTGCGCATCGGCTACGGCATCGCCAACCCGGAGCTGGCCGGGCTGCTGGAGCGGGTGCGGAGCCCTTTCAACACCAACCGCCTGGCCCAGGTGGCGGCGGAAGTGGCCATCCGGGACGAGGCCTTCGAGGCCGCCTGCCGCGCCCGCAACCTGGCGGCCCGCACCGCCTTCCGGGCCGAGGCCGAACGGCACCGGTGCCGGGTCACGGGCCAGGCCGGCAACTTCATGCTCATGGAGACGGTCTTCCCGGCCCGGGAACTGGTCCGGGATCTGCGCAGGCAGGGCGTGCTGGTGTGCCCCGCCGACGGCTACGGGCTGCCCAACCACGTGCGGGTGGCCATGGGCACCCCCGAGGACATGGCGTCCTTCTGGAAAGCCGCAGGTCCCATCCTGGACAACCTGGGTTGCGGTTGCTCCTGAACCGGCCGGGAGCCTAACATCAGCATCGGGGCCGCGCGGCCGCCCAAGGACTGGGGAGTTTCATGCAGGATCAGTACCGTATCGCCTCCGACCACCTCCGGGCCAGCGTGAAGCCCCACGGCGCCGAGTTCTGCCGGCTCCAGACCGGAAGCGGACAGGACCTGCTCTGGGACGGGAATCCGGCCGTCTGGGGGCGCCAGGCCCCGGTGCTGTTCCCGGTGGTGGGGGCCCTCAAGGGCGACCGGCTGCTGCACCAGGGGCGGGCCTACCCCATGCCCCGGCACGGCTTCGCCCGGGACCTGGACTTCCGCCTGGCGCGCCTGACCGGCCACTCCTGCCGCTTCCGGCTCTGCGCCGACGCCGCCACCCGGGCCATGTATCCGTTCCCCTTCCAGCTGGAACTCGACTTCAGCATCGACGGCCCGGAACTGCGGGTGCAGTACGCCCTGCACAACCCCGGCGACAGCGACCTCCCGGCCAGCTTCGGCGCCCATCCCGCGTTCCGCTGGCCGCTCCTGCCCGGGATCCCGCGCCAGGCCCACTGGCTGGAGTTCGAAAAGAACGAGGCCGACCTCCTGCCGGCCCTGGACCCCGACGGGCTGCTCGCCGGCCCGTCCAGACCGAGCCCCCTGGACGGCCGCCTCCTCGCCCTGAAGGAGGACCTGTTCGACCAGGACGCCCTGATCTTCCGCCCGGTGCAGAGCCGGGCCGTGCGCTACTCCGCCCCCGGCGCGCCGGTGCTGGAGGTGAGCTGGGACGGGTTCCAGCAGCTGGGCGTCTGGTCCAGGCCCGGGGCCGGCTTCGTCTGCATCGAACCCTGGCGCGGCTATGCCAGCCCCGAGGGCTTCGACGGCGAGTTCGCCGACAAGCCGGGAAGCTTCCTGGTCAGCCCCGGCGGCACCGTCCAGGCCCAGTACACGATCAAAATCCTGCCGCCGGAAATCGGCTGAGCGACTCGGTAGTCTACACTTACATTTTGCACCGAGGAGTATGCATGGCAGTAGGATGTGGCATCGTGGGATTGCCCAACGTGGGGAAGTCCACGCTTTTCAATGCACTGACCCGGGCAGGGGCGGCTTCGGCCAACTACCCGTTCTGCACCATCGAGCCCAACACGGGGGTGGTGGACGTTCCGGATCCGCGGCTGGACATGCTGGCGGAAATCGTCAAGCCCCAGCGGATCCTTCCGGCTTCCCAGGTCTTCGTGGACATCGCCGGCCTGGTCCGGGGCGCCAGCAAGGGTGAAGGCCTGGGCAACGCCTTCCTGGCCAACATCCGCGAAACCGACGCCATCGTCCAGGTGGTGCGCTGCTTCGAGGATGCCGACATCACCCACGTGGAAGGCGCGGTCAACCCCGAGCGGGACCTCTCCATCATCGATACGGAACTGATCATCAAGGATATGGAAGCGGCCGAGAAGGCCCTGGACCGGCACCGCAAGGCCGCCACCAGCGGCAACAAGGAATCCATCCAGCTGGCCGGCATCCTGGAAAAGGTCGCCGCCGCCCTGGACCAGGGCCTATGGGCCAGCAAGGCCAACCTCTACAAAGAGGAACTGGCCGCCATCAAGTCCTTCGGCTTCCTCACCCTCAAGCCCATGCTGCTGGTGGGCAACATCGCCGAGGGCGACATCCGCGACCCGGCCGCCAACCCCCATTACGCCCACCTGATCCAGGCCGCGGCCGAACGGCAGTGCCCGGTCATCCCGATCTGCTCCAAGCTGGAGGCGGAGATCCAGGAACTGAGCCCGGAAGAGCGCCCGCTGTTCCTGGAGGAGGCCGGCCTGCTGGAGCCGGGGCTGGACCGGCTCGTCCACGCCTCGTTCAAGCTGCTGAACCTGCAGACCTACTTCACCGCCGGGGTCAAGGAAGTGCGGGCCTG
>TBL_comb47_HYPODRAFT_10000658_pt1 | contig 45787 bp, 78 predicted proteins | sample TroBogypolimnion_40_FD_10682 | JGI IMG/M metagenome (IMG submission 10682)
TCACTCGCTTTCTTTAGTAGTAATTTTGAGTATTCATACACACTTTCAAAAAGTTCATCTTCAGAAGTTCTGCGTAATACCAACATAAAAGCAACTGACAATTCTCGTATTGTTGCATCACTTAGTTCACGCAAACCATCATATCTACCAATCAAGTAAGACCTTGTGTCTAAGGTTTCATTCTTTTCTTTGGCTTTCTGAATACCATTCCAATAACCTGTAGCGTAGATAGCAGATTCTCTGTCTTCTACTATTTCAGAATGTTCGTAAAGAGGAATACTCTCCCCAGCTTCTAATTCAGCAAATGCTATTGGTGGATGGTCATACAATGCAGTATAGTTAGGATGTTTTAATGCAGCAGAACTACAGGTTGTAGTAAACTCAGGCTTATCAAACCCATCAATTTTTACCATCATAGCAACAGGTTTTTGACTAAAGAATGGCTTGGTGTAAAGGAATTCACCCTTCTCTCTCGTTTTCCAATCACTTCCTGAACCTGAGTCAATATACATATATCCATAACCATCAAAGTCATAACGCATTGCTACTGGCTCAATTGGGTGTGATTGGGTGTTAGAATGGGTGTAAAGTGGTATATCAGCTTCTATTGGTCGTGTGCTGTGCTTACCATATACATATCCATTTTTGTCCATCCAAGCTACAGGTTTGATCATATTAATCGCTTTCTTTAATTGCCCAATATCTGACTGTAAATTGTTTGCATCAATGATTTGTTTTAACTCTTCAATTTTAGCTTTGTCTGAATCATGTTTTTTATACAAGTAATCTTGCGTTTCTAAAAGTTGACTAATACGCAATTTCAATTCCTCAATTTCTTGGGCTTGTTGGCGTAGCATATTAGCCGCATTTAATTGATGGTCTTCGCCTCGTCTATCTAAAATATCTGCAAGTTCATTTGCTGTCATTTCCCATCCTCCAATAATTTTCAATACTTAAATCCGCTATTGCATCTCTGTATTTTTCTTCCCAATGTTCTGCTTTTTCTTTCAATGTTTCTATTTCAGTTTGTTGTTGACCTAGCATAGGAACAGCTTTCTGCACCCATTCAAGTGCTTCAATAGTGGTACTAATGTTTTTTGCATTATCTATTAGTTCATTTGCTGTCATATATTCCCCCTTAAAATGGTGCTTCTTCTACTTCATAGGTTTTAAATTTCTGAGGTAATTTACGAATAGTTAAGTCAGAATTGCCTACAAAATACTCAGCATCTTCTTTAGTCCAAAATCCCCTTAACTTCTCATTCCCCTCATACACCATATAGCGTATTTGTCTTACTGGTATCTGTATAATCATACATCGTCCTCCACGATTTTAATTTGTCCATTTATCTTCTACGATTTCAAAATGCCCATCAATGATAAACCCACATCCCCTTAAAAAGTCTTCAAAGTTAGAAACAACTTCAGGTAAATCTGTTGTTTTAAACTCCATCCTTGTATTTGGTTGATTATCTTCAAATACAGTACCATCTTGTTTTTTTTCAAATATAAATATCATTTTTCGATTATCCTTAAATAAGCTCTACATCTTTTACAATATACCCATGAGACAGTAACGTGATCTACCACGTCATAACTATGGCCAAATAATTTACAAATAAATCTAGTAATCACCTTCGCACTCCTCTAAAAGATATTTAATGTAACGATGAGCCAAGAAAGCACATTCAGGCGCATCTCCTGTACTACTAGCAAAATACTCAGTACCATCTTTTCGATACCCAAGTATGACAACCATTGATAATCCTTCTGCACCTTTTAAGACATTTACTACAGGTACATTCCCTTTGGTACTGCCTGGAAAATCAGAAACAGTCATAACTCCTCCTTTTCAAGTTTTTCATACATAATGCGAGTTGGAAATCTAGGTGTATCAGAGTTATATTTGCCTGTTCTTACATACGATACAAATGCCCTACACGCAAATCCATGACGGCACATATTGAAATGATTGCACGTTACACATGGGTCTTTAGCACCAGATGCAAAAATATACTCACGAACCTTTATTCCCTCCATAGAATCATCTCCGCAGTCATTCTGTGTAACTCAGCTTCACATAAAGTGCTAATTAAATCTAATATCTGTGAGGCATGACCATTGATATACATTTGCAGTATTCTGTATTCGTGGTCTTGTAATACTTCCCCTAATTTGGTAACAGGTGTTTCACCATTAAGTATCAAATCCTTAATATAATCCATATCTTCATCAAATAATCTCATTGTTTCCTCCCTATAAGTTGAATGAGTAAATAAATTATATCAAATAAAATTTGCATAGTGTAAATTATTTTAGTAAAATTTAATTTTCATAGGAGGAAATATGCAACACAAGAAATTCTTAAGTCAAGATGAAAACCATTTTGTCTCATGGGAAGTTTGTGAATACAATACGGCTTGGGATGATAAAGTTCATTTTTTGCCTGAAATTACTATATTTGATGGGGATAAGGCAGTTTATTTTGGTTCTGGTATTGAGTCTATTCGTGCTTTAATACCTGAGTTACAGGCATTTATTAAGGAATATGATGCTGTTGTAAAAAAACATCAGTCTAAGCCTGCTAAGATGAAAGTTAAAAAATGAGTGAAAGGTTTTATAAGCCGATTATTTATTTAGTCAAACGTCATGGCAGTATGAAAAGGGCTGCGAAATGTCTAGGGGTATCTCACCAATTGTTGTTTTATTGGAACAGAAAGAAGAGTATGCCTGATTTATGGAAAGTGTATTTACATAAGAAGTATCGTGTTCCTTATAAATATTTCTTTACACATTTAGAAGAAGACTTGCAACATCCAACGAAGTAAGGGATAATACCTATGTCTGGCGTGGAACCTAGATATTATCTCTGAAGAGCCTATTCACATGGGTTGGTTTTTAGATGTAAGTTATTCAGAGGACTTATATTTGATTTCCACCCAACCCAGCTGAATGGGCTTTTTCTTTTGGGTGACCGTACTCCATACGATAATAAGCACCTACATGGGTGGCGTGGAAGAGAACATAGGCTGACTTTGCACTCGGTAGCGTGCCTCGTGGACTTAAATGGGTATCACACAAGTATAAGGGACAACGGTGAGACAAGACCTTATACGATTGAACATTAACTCAGAGTAGGACTGGTGCTATGGCGGTATTTTAGTATGGGTCAGGTAGGTAAGTCCCTTATAGAATATAGAGGGGGGCTTATCACCCTTGGGGAACCTATTACTCAAAAAAATGACGATACAAAAAAAATAAAAATGCAATAAAACAACACAAAAATATTTCATTAGACAATTTAAAAAGTCTCCATTAAAGTAATTGTATGAAGAACAATTTAAGGCAGTATCAGATTGACTGTATCAGTCATCTTAGAGAATCTATCACTCGTAAACATAAGCACATTGTCCTACAGATGGCGACAGGTGCTGGGAAAACGACTGTTGCAGCCGAGATGATCCGTTTAGCCAATAGTAAGGGCAAGAAATGTCTTTTCTTGGCAGACCGTATAGAACTCGTAGAGCAGACTTCTAATAGGTTTGACTATGAGGGTATACCACATGGCATTATCATGGCATCACACCCACGTTATGAGCCTCATAGCATCAATCAAATATGTTCTCCTCAGACATTAGCTAGACGTTCTATTCCTCATGCAGATTTAGTCATTATTGATGAATGTCACGTTGCGTATGGAGTCCATAAAAAGATGATGCAAGCGTTGCCTGATGCTGTATTTATAGGACTAAGTGCTACACCATTTACAAAGGGATTAGGTAAATTATATTCTGACTTAGTGGTAGGAGCTACTACCATTGATTTGACAAACGAAGGTTATCTTGTCCCCACCAAAGTCTTCGCACCAAGTAAACCAGACTTGACCAGACTGAAGATGATCGGAGGCGATTATGACGAAAAAGAACTGTTCGCCAGAGTTAATAAGCCAAAACTCATCGGTGATATTGTAGATACTTGGGTAAAACTCGGAGAGAATCGCCCAACCATAGGATTTGGTGTCAACGTCATTCATAGTCAGGCTATCTGTCATGAGTTTCGCAATCGAGGAATTAGGGCTGAACACATAGACTCATATATGCCTAAAAGTGAGAGAGAACAGAAAGTAAAAGACTTTAAAGATGGGTATATAAGGGTATTGTTTAATGTGGGCATATTAGATAAGGGCTTTGATTATCCTGAAGCTAGTTGTCTCATTATGGCACGACCTACAAAAAGTCTCATGTTATATATCCAACAGGCAGGTAGGGTATTAAGAACCCATGAAAGCAAAGTTGATGCTATTATTTTAGACCATGCAGGGAATACTGAGCAACATGGTTTTGTGACGGATGATTTACCACAGGAGTTAGATGATGGACAAAAGAAAAAGAAAGAAAGTAGTGTTAAGAAAAAAGAGGAAGTTACAATCTGTTCATCTTGTGCATTTGTTAAACCTCCTAAGACGTTCAAGTGTCCGTTATGCGGCTTTGCGCCAAAGAAAACAGATACTGGCATTATTACGGAAAAAGGTGAACTTATTGAAGTCGGCAGGAAGATTACCACTCAAGACAAACAAAAGACATATTCAGAACTTCTCCATATAGAAGTATTCAAACCTTATAAAAAGGGATTTGCTGCAAATATGTATAGGAATAAGTTTGGAGTATGGCCTAAAGGACTCAAGGAATATACTTTAGAGCCAAGTTTAGAAACACAAAATTTTGTAAAACATAGACTAATTGCATTTTCAAAGAAGAGGGCTTAGATGTTACTTGAACAAGCAATACAATATGCCGAACGTGGCTGGGCAGTCTTACCACTACATTCGGTGATAAAAGGACAATGCACGTGTGGTAAACCAGGCTGTCATAGTGCTGGAAAACACCCACAGACCATGAATGGACTAAAGAGTGCTACAAAAGACAAAGATACCATCAATACATGGTTTAAACATTGGCCTAAAGCCAACATAGGAATCGCAACAGGTGCTATATCAGGTATATCAGTCGTTGATATAGACCCTAAACATGGAGGAGAGGAAAGTTTAGATGAACTTACAACAAAATATACGAAAATTCCTGACACAGTCGAGGCTATTACTCAATCTAAAGGAAGACACATTATCTTCCAACATGATGAGAACTTTAGAACAACGGCAGGTAAACTTGGCAGAGGAATTGATACACGAGGAGATGGAGGCTACATAGTTGCAGCACCTAGTCAGGGATTGTTGGGTAGATATGAATGGGAAGCTAGTTCTGAGCCTGAAAATTGTCCCATTGTCAAACCTCCACAATGGATGTTAAACTTACTCAACGAGAATGAGCATTTAGAGTATGTGGCTGAGAAATTAGGGCCTGGACTACGTAATGCTTATCTTTGTAGTATTGGAGGGATGCTCAGATCACGAGGTGTAAGTTATAAAGGAATAGTGTCATGCTTACACGCAGAGAATTTAGAGAGATGTCACCCCCCATTAAATGAATTAGAAGTATGGCAGATTGCCAAAAGTATGATGAGGTATGAACCTAAAATTGACCAAGAAAAAGTGCGATTTAAAAAATGATATTTGTAGATATAGAAACACTTATTTTAATGTTTAAGACCACCTATTTTAATAGTCAATTAACAGGTGCAGAGATAGCACGCATCTTGGAAGTTAGATATGGACAAGAAAAGCAAAAACCGATCACTCATGCCAGAGACAGCGAAACTGATTGATTGGATTAGAAGTGAGATAGATGTAAAAGTGTTGTATGCAGAAGAAGGGCAGTATAAGGTAGGCAGTAGAGAGGGTGTATATGTTCAATTTGAAGCTGGAGAGGAAAATGACAGCAGAAAAAAATTACGTAGCAGAAATAATAGATAGTTTAATAAAGAAGTTAGAGGAACGTGATGAAACAATAGAAATGTTACGTTACGAGTTAAATCGTTTGAAAACTAAGTTAGGATACGAACATGAGTCAAGATAAACCTATTCTCGATTTCCCTATGGAACAGGCTATGATGTCAGACCTTGTAGCAATGGAAATTATGGGGGCAATGATAGCCTCTGATTTAGCCAAAAACCTAGATGCACCAACACAACAGATTACGGCTATTGGATTTGCGTTTGCTAAAGAGTTCTTAAAGCAACGTCAAGAATGGTTAAAACCAAAAGAAGAGCCATTAGAGACGAAAAAGGTCATCATCCAATGATTCCTATTGTCGTTTCAACTAAAGATGTCTCACAGCCTCATTTAGAGGTATTTACGGCTAGTATAAAAGCATATTGTCCTGAAGTAGACCTCATGTTATTTAATATCTCTGGAAACAACTTTGGAGACGTTTATAACGAGATTATGGATTCAGCATTTAAGGACTTTGATGAGATTATTATTGCGAATGATGACATTGTGTTGCGACCAGACACATATAGAACATTATTGCAAGATGTCGAATACATTAAGACTCAGGACTATAAAATAGGATTTGTGGCTGCTAGAGCAGACGTTGTAAGACCCTATCAATCCATTCAAAACAATATCCCTAAAGAAATTATTACTTGCCCTGTTATATCGCCATTATTTGCGTATATTTCTAAAGAAGCGTTCTTTGATGCACCATTTCCTCCTTTAAATTGGTATTCAGATGATGTGATGTGCCAAGACCTCAATAATCTAGGTTATACGCACTTTGTCAGTAGAGCTTATGTTCATCATGTGGGCAGTCAAACCATAGGGCATGACTTTGAGCAACTGACGGAAGATTCTAAAGCATGGATTAAAGAAAATCGTAACAAATATTATAGGGAGTGGTTTAAATGAGACACATTATGATTGGAACGCCTGTTTATGACGGCAAGGTCGAATTAGACTTTATGCAATCAGTATTTCAGACAATGGAATTATGTATGATGAATGACATTCAACTTACCTTAAAATCTGTTGTAGGGTGTAGTCTCATTCAAAAGGCACGAGACGAACTATTTAGAATGGCATATGAAAATGAAGTAGATGACTTAGTATTTATTGATTCAGACCAAGCATGGACACAAAGAGACTTCGGAAACCTTATTAGCCCTATGGTAGACCTAATAGGTGGTGCAGTAGTCAGTAAGAATGATAAGATACATTACAACGTCAAGACATTTGAGCCTAAATTCGAGTTTGAACATACTTTAATCAATGCTAGAGGGATTGGAACAGGCTTTTTAAGAATGTCTCGTAATTGTATTGTCAAAATGTGGGAAAACTCAGAAAAATACATGGATGGCAAGAAAGAGCTACGTCATGTCTTTGAGACCAAGATTATTAACGGTGAATTAGTGGGTGAAGATGTCGCATTTTGTCATAAGTGGAGAGAACTAGGTGGTAAGGTATATGTTCACCCTGAAATATCAGTATCACACATTGGTAAAAAAAGGTGGGACGGTAATTTTGAAGAATATGTAAGAATCGCAAACAAGGGGGAAGTATGATAGGGATAGGATTGTATTTATTAGGGGTAGCAGTAGGAATTTTAGTGGCAATCATGTGGGAGAAATGGTAATGATTACGACTGAAGAAATCGAGAGGGCATTACACTTTTTAATTGATTCAGCAAAAGAAGCTGCTCAAAATCGTGCCAATAGAATCTATTTAGAAGAATACAGAAAGTCATTAAAGGCTCAAATTATGAGCCAGCACCAAGATTTAGCCGTAAATGCTCAGGAACGTGAAGCCTACAAAAATGTAGAATATATTACACATTTAGAGGATATGAAACAGGCTATTTATGAAGATGAAAAGATAAGATTCTTAATTGAAGCCGCCAAAGTTAAGATTTCAGTATGGCAGACAATGGCAAAAATGGAGATAAACGTATGACTTCATATCTCAAAGTTAAGCCTTACAGAAACCCTAAACTATTAGCATTGGCAAAAGATGCCCCTTGCAGTTTATGTAATTCCATTGGAACAACTGTATCAGCCCATAGTAATTATAGCGAACATGGTAAGGGAATGGGAAGAAAAGCAGATGATTCCTACATAGCCTTTTTATGTTATAAGTGCCACATGGACATAGATCAGTCAAAAAACACTTATTTAGATAAGAAAGAAAAATGGTATTTAGCCATGTCTAAGACTTACCATTGGCTATTAGTTAACCAGCATTTAACAGTAAACCCTTTAGCTGGGTGCAATAGAGAGTATTCAGAAATATGAACATTTTAGGTATTGATCCAGGCTTAGACGGCGGAATAGCCATTATCAATGGTAATGCGATTGAATTACTAGAGACAATTCCAAGTGAGCCTAAAAATGGGTTTATTAAGCGTCAAGTTAATACCATAGAATTAGCACGTATTTTAAGACCATTTAAAGACTCTATTTGCTTCATGGAACAGGTATCAGCTAGACCTATGCAAGGAGTGAGTTCAGTATTCTCATTTGGAGACACCTACGGCTCGATTAGAGGGGTCTTAGGGGCGTTAGAAATCACTACATACTACGTTACCCCTCAAGTTTGGAAAAAATCGCTTAAAATAAGTTCTAAAGAGGATTCACTAAAGGCTTGTCAAGAGATATTTAAACTAGAAAAAATGAAGAAAAAGGATCATAACTTAGCAGAGGCTTTATTGATTGCCCATTGGGGGAAGAATCATGACCACTAAAGGCTCAAAGATGACTTATCAAGAGTGGCAAGCTAAATTTATGCCCAAAGATGTATCTTCTACTTATCCACAAGAGAAGAGGCTACAAGTCATCTCGGATTATCTATTGTCTGGGAATCTAGCCGAAGTAAGCCGAAAGCACGATATACCATACGTTACATTAGTGACATGGAAAGACGCTGATTGGTGGGTAAGTGCCGCAGAAGATATGCTACAAAACTATAAAGAGGAACTAAAGGCTAAACAAAGAAAGATATTAGATAGGACATATTCCGAACTAGAAGACCGATTAGACAATGGAGACGAGATATTCGACAAAGAACATGGCCACGTTAGAATCAAGGTAAGGGCAAACCACTTGGCTGCCATTGCAGATACTACACTAAAGGCTAATCAATTACTTTCTAACCTACCGACACAAATAAGTAATGTAAACATTGATTCTTTAGCAGATAAACTAAGAGATATTACACTAAAGGCTAAAGATATAACCCCCAAGCCTGAAAGCCTGGAGGTATCATTTAAAGAAGTAAAAGACTAACTAAAGGCTTTATTTAATCTAATCTAATCCGTAGGTTCTAATTTCCCCCTCATAAATGTTTTCATGGTTTAAAACAATATCAATATAAGGTGATCGCATATAATCAATATTTTTCTTAATCTCATTTAAATGACTAATTAAGGCTTGTTTATTGGCGCAATAATAAATTCCGTCTTTATAGGTTATATCCATGATTAAGCCTCACTTACTGTTATTTCATCATCAGTCAAAGTAATGTTATATTCCTCTAAAAATATTGCTTTTAACATTTTTATATATTCTTCTTTTGAAGTAGTCTCTAAATTATTACCCCCAAAAGATAAATTAACTACACTTGTATATTCTTTTAACATGATTAAGCTTCCTCTTTTGTAAGAGTAATATAATGTTGAATCATAGAATCATTGGCAACATTAACATTTTCAACTTGCCAATCAGTTTCAGGAAGCTCAGTAAACATACAAAAATCAACATTATTTGATATGTCAATAACTTCATTTTCATTATCCGCCTCAATATTGATAGCATAATAAGTAATTTGTGAACATAAAATACGATATATAGCCATGATTAAAACCCCCTTAAATAAGTTAAAACATTAAAAATAGTGTCAATAATGCTAGTAATACATATTACCAATACAAATAAAACCTCGTAAAAATTAAACTTCATATAAACCCCCTTAATTTAAAAAGTATTCTTTAAGCCATTCTCTAGCTTGTTTTAATGACTTAGTATTGAATTTTGCTATTTCATTGTGTTCTGGATCAGTAATAACGTAGTGCCATTCTCTATGATCGAATGTAAAAGTATATGAGACATTATTTATCTTTAATGTTCCATTTTTGGCATTTGCAGCCATTTTGCCAGCCTGGCTTAATAATTTATTGCTTATTATTTCCATATTAAAACCCCTTAGAATAAATATAAGTAATTGCAAACAATGCACCTAAAAAAGCACTAAAAAGAATACATAAGATATCGTCTAAGTATTTCATGCTGTTACCTCTTCGGTAGAATAAACATTAGAATTTCCAATAAATGCGAATATATAGCCTGAATCATTCCCTCCTGATGCATATTCTCCGTCCCATTCCATCTTTTTAGCCAATTCTATTGCAACCTTAGCATGAGCTTTCTCTACATCTAAGGAATAATCATAAGACCTGATAATAGAGTCATTAGAAAATGAGCAAGTAGCCTTGATTCTTGATCCTTTTGTGTCGGTTGCTGGTAAAAATTTAGTAGATATATATTGCATGATTAACTCCCCTTATCTTGATAAAATATGAACTGTTTGTATAGCGTCTGATTCTTTGCTATAAACTTGTGTTAATGATTGCATTGTATTTAAATCAATAATTACAAAATAATTATTTGTGTTGATAATTTGATATTTCATAAAACCCCCTTAAAAAATGTTTGTTAAATATACACTCCCTCAAGTGCATATAAGTAGTTTACGGATAAAAACAATAAAAATATATAGGGACAAACCCTTATGGGTTTATATACAGTATTTCATTACCAATTCTTGCAATAGTTTTAACCTATAAGTTAAACAATAATAATAGAAATAAACTATTAGGTATCATATATATAGATAGAGGATATGGACGCTCGGAAAAAGCCCGAAAGAATACTTTTAGATTAAAACTTATTAAAACATATATATAAAAATATCCAATAGAGAGATAAGAACATATAAGGGGATATACAAGCATTACCCTATGATTGCCCATGAATAGCACTACTACACCTACACCCTCACTACTCATTAGACAGTCTTCTAGATACCTTAAAGGGCCCATAATACATACACATTTCGGACAAATATCCCTCTATCCTATTGATATATAAGGGATAAGGGGGATACCTACCTACATAAGACCAGGTAAATACTGTATATCCATACAGGGTAGGGGGAGGGGGAAAAGTTAGGAAATAATTATTTTTATAACCCCGCTTGAGTAAATTTTTATAATTTTGAAATCTAAAAGTGTCTTACCCTTATATATACAGATATGACAACTTTATGTTATTCTCTCTATATGGACTTACTTCAATTAATGGGTTTATCACAGGGTATTCCTTCGTCGCCAATGCAGGGGTCATATAGTCCTATGGGTGATTATCAAGGTGATTATCAAAGCCCTATGGCACAACAAGCAATGTCTAAAAGTAGATATGAACAAGCAATGGAAATGTATCCTAGACTTAAATCAACACCAGTTCAATATAAAGAATCTATTTCAGATGACTCTAAATTGCCTTATTTGGAATATTGGCCTAAAGGTGAGACTGGCGCGCCAAATAGACCAAGACCAAAAGATATACCATTAGATGTAAGTGGGGTTGAGACCTATAAGTCGGCAACTAGACCACAAGATGTAGCTGCGGACATATTTTCACATGAAATGGTAGATACTGACCCTAAATTAAAAAAAATACGGTCACAGTTTGAACAGTCTATGACTACTGAACAAAAAGGGATAATGAAAGAACAGTATTACCATTTTATTAAAAATGAATTAGAGCCTGATGAAAAAGTACCAACTTTTAAAGAATGGTATCAAAGGTCAGGATTGCCAGCATATTTAAGGGGATATATGTTTGAGCAATGGCCTAAAGAAGAGCATAGCAAATATTACACTCCTGAACAAATGAAATTGCTGGATAAAGCAGTAGACTATTTAAAAACAGAATAATATGGAATTTACTAACAAGATACCTCAAGAGGACTTTCTTCGCCCCATTGACGAGAAGTATTTAGAAGAGATACAGGCACGTGTTGACATGGGGTGGAGGGTGCGCACCGATATGCAGGCACTCATTAACTTTGCTCATCAACACCTAAGTACAGATGAAACTTGATTCTCCTCTTATAGAGGGTTTTGTCAGAGTATTCTTAGCCCCTCGTATGGATGCTGTAAAGGCTATTCCTGACTTTCATAGGGTACTTTGGGATAAGTTCTGTTCTGAGCATCCTAGAGTTGTCGTTGCGGCACCACGTGGTACGGCAAAAACAACGGCAGTCACCTTTTCCTGTACTTTAGCATCAGCACTCTTTAGAGACCGAGACTTCATCCTATTAGTGTCTAAGACAGAAGGACAGGTAGTAAGGTTTCTTAGTAATATCAAGGCGGAACTTTTGACCAATAATGAAATAAAGTCCCAATTTAAGGTTAAGCCTAAATTAATTAAGGATACTGAGGCTGAGATTATTGTAGAGTTAGAAGATGGACATCAATTCTGTATTATGTGTAAGGGATCGGAACAAGAGGTTCGTGGTCTGCAATGGAACGGTAAGCGTCCTAATTTAATTGTAATTGATGATGCTGAAGGTGCTGAACAGGTAATGAACCCTCAACGTAGGGAAAAGTTCCGTAATTGGCTATTTAATGACCTATTACCCTGTGGCTCAGAATATTGTAAGGTGAGGATGGTAGGGACTGTCTTACACATGGATTCTGCCTTAGAAAGACTACTCAAGGATGATTTATGGCTAAGTGAGAGGTTTGCTGCCCATAATGAGGACTTTACGGAAATCTTATGGCCTGAGAAGCTCCCTAAAGAGAAACTTACAGAAATACGTCAGTCTTATATTAATCAAGGAAACCCTGATGGCTATTCCCAAGAATATCTTAATAAGCCAATTGATGCGGAGAACGCCTATTTCCATAAAGACGATTTCATTCATTCCGACACTCCAGACATCTTGGAATATTATGCTGCAATTGACTTTGCGATTACTAAAAAGACTAAAAGCGACTATACGGTCATTTCAGTAGCAGGTGTTGATAGGGAAGGACTATTACACGTTGTAGACATCCGTAGGGGTAGATGGGATGGTTTTGAGATTATTGAGAATATGTTTTGGGTGCAATCCAAATATAAGCCTAACCTATTTATCGCTGAGAAGGGACAGATTAAACATACCTTAGATGCTTTCTTAAATGCCGAAATGGTTAAAAGAGGGCAATATATTAACCTTCATGCTGTGACTCCAAAGGTCGATAAAGAACAAAGGGCTAAACCATTACAGGCTCGTATGAGGGCTGGTGGAGTTAGGTTTAATAAAGAACATGGCTATTATGCGCCCCTAATAGATGAGATGTTAGTATTCCCACGTGGGCAACACGATGACCAAGTAGACTCCTTAGCATATATCGGATTAGCTTTAGACAGAGTAGTCCAAGCCCCAAGCCAAGAAGAAATGGAAGATGAAGAGTATCAAGAGAAGTTTGGGGATGAAACATGGCAAGGACAAGGGATGTATACAGGGTATTAAATAATTAGTAATAGTTATTGACTATCACGACACAATCTGTTATTTTTTTAAAAACTGAGGAAGCCGAATGAAAATTGAAAATCTAGTCAAATCGCCAAACATTGCCGAACAAATGGACAATGAAGAGTTGTCATCTCTTGGTGCTAGATTATTAGAAGAAGTCAACATGGACTTAACTTCTCGATTAGATTGGGAAGAGCGTAATGAAAAGTCTATTAAGTTGGCACTTCAGGTTGTAGAGAAAAAGACTTTCCCTTGGCCTAATGCTTCTAACGTAAAGTTCCCTCTGATTACTATCGCAGCAATGCAATACCACAGTCGTGCTTATCCTGCATTACTTGGCAACAATGAAGTTGTCCAATGTAAGGTGTATGGTAAGGATGATGATGGTGAAATGCAAAAGCGTGGGGATAGAATATCTCGCCACATGACTTATCAGGTAATGGAAGAAGATGAGACATGGGAAGAGAATCAAGACAAAACATTACTTGTACAGGCTATTGCAGGTACAGCGATTAAGAAATCCTATTTTGACCCTGTAAAGGGACATAACGTATCCGAACTGGTACTTCCAAATGATTTTATCGTCAATTATTTCACTAAATCAATTGCAGACTCACCAAGAGTTACGCACCGCATTTTTCTATCATCAAATGAATTACATGAACGCCAGGTACGTGGCATCTTTAGTAAGCCAACAGATGAAGCTCCAGCAGGACAACCCCAGCAGACCTTATTACGAACTGCTAAAGAAGACGCACAAGGAGTAAGGGAACAAACAGGTGATCCTGACACTCCATTTGAGTTCTATGAGATACATTGTTGGATTGACCTTGATGAAGACGGCTACAAAGAGCCATATATCGTTTATTTAAGACGTGATACAGGTATTATTTACCGTATAGTTGCACGTTACTTCCAAGACTCTATTGAGTATAGTGGTAATGACATTATCCGTATTAAGCCTGAACAGTATTTTACGAAGTATGGATTTATCCCTAGCCCTGATGGTGGTTTCTATGACTTAGGATTTGGAAGTTTACTTGGGCCACTCAATGACTCTGTTAACACCATTGTTAATCAACTGATTGATGCAGGCACAATGTCTGTAACAGGTGGTGGATTCTTAGGTCGTGGAGTCAAGATTAAGGGTGGAGATTATACATTCAAGCCTCATGAGTGGAAGCGTGTAGACAGTACAGGCGATGACTTACGTGCCAATATTATGGCATTACCTGTCAGAGAGCCAAGTGCTACATTATTCCAATTACTACAGTTACTGATTAACTATGGTGAGCGTATTGCAGGTGCTACTGACATTATGACTGGGGTAAGTCCTGGTCAAAACACTCCTGCTGAGACATCAAGACATACTGTTGAACAAGGAATGAAAGTATTTAATGGTATCTTCAAGCGTACTTGGAGAGCCATGAAAGAAGAGTTCCAAAAGTTATATAGACTCAATCAGTTATATCTACCAAGTGACCCTATTGAGTTTGAATATAAGTCTGAACTGTCATTTGTGCTACCAGATGACTATTCTTTAGACATGAAATTGGTTAAACCTGCTGCTGATCCAAACGTGGTATCAGATAGTCAGAAACAGGCACAAGCACAGGCTGTTATGGCAATTGCAGGGCCTGACATGAATATGTATGAAGTCAAGAAGAGATATTTAGAATCCCTTAAAGTAAATAATATTGAACAGATATTGCCTGACCCTAAAGGGCCTAATGCGATACCTCCTAAGCCTGATGTCAAGATGCAGATTGAGAAAATGAAGACCGATGAACGTGCAATGAACCATCAGTTACGATTCAAGTTGGGATTAGCCAAACTGATGAGCGAAGCAGAGTTAATGCAAGCAAAAGTAACCGAATTACAAGCCAAAGCCGTATTAGAACTAGAACAGGCTGACGGAGTAAAGAATGGTCATGCTATTGCTATGTTAGAGGCTGAAATAGGTGCTAAGAGGGCGCACATGGATGGAATATTTCGTAGTATTGAGTTAATGAGTCAACTAGAAAGGGAAGCAAATGACGCAACAGGAATGGCAGGAATGGATGAATCATCCAGTAACACAGGAGTTCAGAAGTCATCTTAAACGTGCTAAATTAGAGGCACAAGAGGCTTGGGCAAACCGACAGTTTCAGACTGAGGGGGATAATCAATTTGCATTAGGTGGGGTATATGCCATCAATCAAATTTTAGAACTCGAATATGAAGATATACAGGGGGCATAATGAACAATTCAGGATGGAAGCCTACAGGGCATCGTGTACTCGTGAGGGTCGAAGAAGTTGAAAGAAAAACTGAAAGCGGCATTATTATCGCTGACATCACAGCCGATAAAGAGCAACTTGGTCAAGACTCAGGAATCGTTGTCGAGCTTGGGAATACTGCTTATTCCGACCAACAAGCTGCTTGGTGTCAAGTCGGAGACAATGTTAAGTTTGGTCGTTATGCAGGACAAATCATTAGTAAAAAACAATCAGATGACGGACTCGAATACAGAGTCTTAAATGATCTTGACGTAGTATTAGTAAAGGAGAAAGCAAATGGATGAAGTTCAAAGTGTACCACTTAGTGCTACAGAACCAACAGAAGTTGTTGAATTACAAACCGAAACGACTGTAGAGCCACATTCTGCTGACCAAGAGACGGTAAATGAAGCAAAACGTCAAGGATGGGTTCCACAAGAAGAATATGATGGGCCTGCCGATAAATGGGTAGATGCCGAAACCTTTGTAAAAAAAGGTAAAGAAATTAATGCTATTTTACGTAAGGATAATGAGTTCTTAAAGCGTGAAATTGCTGAAATGAAGTCCACAATGATGGAATTCAAGAAGTTTTCTGCTGATAATGAAAAACGTGCGTATGACCGAGCATTAGCAGAACTTAGAGAACAAAAAAAGATGGCAGTCAGTCAAGGTGACGGTGATAAGTTACTTGAAGTAGATGATGCTATTGAAGAACTCAAAGAACAACGTGCAAAAGAGGCTCAAGAGACTAAACAGGCTACTAATCAGATTGACCCTTCCTTTGTAGAGTGGAATGATGACAATAAATGGTTTGGTAAAGACCCTGAATTGACCGAAGAGGCTAATTTAATTGGTGAAACCCTTAAACGTAGACAACCTACACTTATTGGTCGTGATTTCTTAGACGAAGTGGCTAAGAGGGTAAAAAAGATGTATCCTGAGAAGTTTACCAATGCTAATAGAGCAAAACCATCCCCAGTAGAGGGTACAACAGGCAATAAATCAAGTGCTAAGACAGGTAAGTATTCATTTAATGATCTTCCGCCTGAGGCTAAACAGGCTTGTTTGAAGTTTGAAAAGCAGAAATTATTAACACGTGAGGAATATGTTAAAGATTTCTTTGGAGAATAGTATTTAAAAATGTTGTAATTCGTATACAATTCAATTATAGTAAGGATATTAAAATGACAAGAGAAAATAAGCAGGGAAGTTCTGAAGCGCAAATAAGGTCAGTTGCGGAACGTGATACAGAGGTGGTAAGGTCTCAGTCCCAACGAACTAGACGTACTTCATTTGGCGCACCAAAACTTTCTATGGCAGTAACAGTAGAAGTGCCTGGCTATCATTTATGCTGGATGAATGATGACGGTAAGATGATAGACCAAGCATTAGATAGTGGTTATGAGTTTGTCGTAAAACATGAAACCGAGATAGAGAATGGCGTATCGCCTTCAAATGTTGACATGAACGACAAAATCAAAATGAAGGTAGGAACTTTTGATAACGGTGCGCCTATTTATGGCTATTTAATGAAAATCAAGAATGAATGGTTTGAGGAAGATCAAGAAGCCATCTTGTTAGAAAATAGAAAAATAGAAGACGCAATCGCTGGCGGAAATATTAATGGTACGGTTGGTCAAGATGGAAAATACGTTTCAAGCATCTCGATTAAGCGTTCTTAAATTTTAATTTTATAAGGATTTATAATGGCAAACACAAATGCACCATTCGGATTTAGTCCGATTATTTATGGTACAAGTGGCACCAACAACCAACAAATGCGTGTTTACTGGATTCCATCTGCTGATACCTCTGCGTATTACATTGGTGATGTAATTAAAACACAAACTGGTTCTGATGCTAACGGTACTCCAAAGATTGCAAAATGCGCATCTGGCGACACTCCACGTGGCGTTATTATGGGTGTTTTACAAGCTAACCCAAATAGCCCAACACTCGTTGGAACAAACATCGACCTTACAATTACATCAGTACCTGCTACTAAAGCAAATGACTACTATGTAATGGTTAATGATGACCCAGACCAAATGTATGTAGTTCAAGGTGACTCAACTACATTTACATCGGCTGATGCTAATAAGAATGCAACTTACACAGTTGCAACACCTTCTTATTCAAATCAGTTATCTGCATCAGTTTTAACAGGCACAACTACTTCTTCTACAGCACCATTGAAGATTGTTGGATTCGAGCAAATACCAGGTACTACTATTGGTGCTTACACTCGTTTCATGGTCTTGTTCAATCAGCACGAGTTTAACAGACCGTCTGCTGGTATTTAATTAGGAGAATAAAAAATGGCTGGTATTATTACAACTGGTTCACATCCAAAGGCTCTATGGCCTGGTGTTAAGGCTTGGTGGGGTCGCTCATACAGTGAGCATCCTGTTGAGTACACAGATTTATTTGACACAACTACTTCAGACAAGAACTATGAAGAGTATGTACAGACTACAGGTTTTGGTTTAGCACCACAGAAATCTCAAGGTCAAGGCGTTTCGTATGACTCAGAAGTTCAAGGTTTTGTAACACGTTTAACTAACGTAGCATACGGTATTGGATACATCGTTACTCACGAAGAACTCCAAGACAACCTTTATGAAGTTGTTTCTAAGAGACGTGCTGCTGCAAATGCTTTCTCTATGCGTCAAACCAAAGAGAACGTAGCTGCAAACGTATATAACAATTCTTTCAGTTCTTCATATAAAGGTGGCGATAACGTATCTTTGTTAAACGCATCACACCCTAATACATCAGGTGGTACATTCTCTAACTTATTGACAGTAGCTGCTGCATTGTCTGAAGTTGCGATTGAAAACTTGATTATTCAGATTATGTTGGCACAAAATGATCGTGGTTTACGTATCAACTTAATGCCACGTAGTTTAGTTGTTCACCCAAGCAACTGGTTTGAAGCAAATCGTATTATGAAGTCTGTTTACCAATATCAAGCAAACACAGCAGGTACAAACGCTGTAAACGTACTCCATGCTACAAACGCATTGCCTGATGGTATCAAGATGAACCATTACCTCACATCAACAACTGCATGGTTTATCCGTACAATGATGCCTGCTGGTACTGGTATGATTCATCAAGAGCGTGAAGCAATCACTTTTGATATGGATAATGACTTCGATACAATGAACGCAAAAGCTAAATCCTACGAGCGTTATGCTTTCGGGTGGGGCGATCCACGTGCATTGTGGGGAACTCCAGGAGCCTAATAAACTCTGACGTGAGAAGTATTCCCCCTAGTTACCAAAAATATCTAGGGGGTTTTTTCTCTAATATATTGAAAGGAATTATGATGGCAGCAGGTGCTAATAAAAAATTGCGTGAAGGTCACGACATTGGAATGGGTCTTAAGGCTCCTATTGGTGTTCCAAAAGAAGCACGTAAGGGTAAAGTTACTCCTAAGAAACAGGATACTAAACTAAAACAACCTAAAGGGAATTATTAATCATGGCTTCCCCAAATCCAACAGTACAGATATTAAATGATGGTTATAAGAATACAACTATCAAAGTAGACGGTTATTTAAACGCTGCTGATTTAAGTGGTGTAACAATTATTGACCCATCTACATTAAGTCAAATGGATGGTCAAGGTACTATTCCTGACAGAGTTCGTGTTAATCGTATTAACTTTGACATTCAAGACGGTATTCAAGTTGACTTAAATTGGGCAGGTGCTACTCCAGCATCTTTATGGAAATTAACAGGTCGTGGTGAGATTAAGGCTAGACCATTTGGCGGTATCGTTAATAACGCAACAACCCCCACAGGACTCATTACTACTACAACAATTGGTGGTGCATCAACAACCACTAATACATCTTACACAATCATTTTAGAATTAGTTAAATACCATTCTTAATATGCACATAGCCGAATCCAACGCCAAAGAAATACAGTTAGTAGCAACGATTACTCGTGCAGACGGAACTGTAGAGGAATTAGGCGTAATTGACTATTGGCATAAGAATCCAATTAAACGCATTATATGGAAGATTAAACGCTTCCTAGAAAGGAAATAACATGGCCACTCTATTGGTGAATACTGGTCGTGCTATCATCACAAACCGTCTTAATAGTGGGGGAACAATTCCTCAATATGTAGGTTGGGGGACTGGTGCTGGTACAACTGGTGCAACAGATACGACATTATTTACTGAAGTATTACCACGTACATCAGGAACAGTATCACAAGTAACAACATCTACTACAAACGATACATTTCAAGTAGTAGGAACATTAACTGAGGCAAGTGGTGCAACATTTACTAACGCAGGATTGTTTGACGCATCAACTTCAGGTAATTTATTTGTAAAAGGTGACTTTACAGGTATAGCATTAAACACAGGCGATAGTATCCAATTTACTTTTAAAGTACAATTTAGTTAATTATGGCTCATCAAGTAGCGGATAGAATACAACAAACAGGTACGGCTAACACAACAGTTAGCTTTACCTTATCTGCTACTACAGCAGGTTATCAATCATTTTCACCTGCCATTACAGTAGGTAATACAACCTATTACTCTGCGAATGACGGAACTAATTGGGAAGTAGGTATTGGTACATTAACCAACTCTACAACCCTTACAAGAACAACAATTCTATCCTCAAGCAATTCAGGATCAGCAGTAACATTTAGTGGCACAGTTACTGTATTTTGTGATTATCCTGCTGGCATAGCGGTATATTCAAGTAATAATCCAGGCACAGCAGGACAAGTTTTAACATCCAACGGAACAGGCACAGTACCTAGTTGGGGTACAGTCTATGGTAGTTATTCAAGAACTTCTGTAACAGCAACGGCATCACAGACTACTTTTACCGTAACTTATACGGTAGGATATATTGAAGTTTATTACAATGGCGTATTGCTTAATAGTGCTGATTATACAGCATCCAATGGAACTACAGTTGTATTAGCCACAGGTGCATCGGCAGGTGCTATTGTTGAATTTATTGCTTATAATACTGTTGCAACAGGTTCTGTGGCAGGATCAAACACCCAAGTACAGTATAATAACGGTGGTGCATTAGGAGCATCTTCAGCATTTACATTTACAGGAAATGACCTTAATATACCATTTGGAACATCAGGTTCTGCAACTTCTAGTGCTAAAATAGCATTAGCTCTTTCTATGATTGCGTGATATGGCTATAAACTATACATCGACTCAAACAGCATCAGTTACGACATTAACAACAGTTTATAACCCTGTTACGTCTGGAGTTCAATCCACATTGATTGGATTATTATTAGCCAATACAACAACATCAACAGTAACTGCTTCTGTAACTTTAGTTAACTCTGGTGCTACGGTAACGACTAATATAGTTAATAACGTCATTATTCCTGTTGGTACATCACTTGATGTTGTGCAATCAGCAAAAATAGTAATTCCTGCAAATTACTCATTAAAAGTAGTTTCTAATGGTGCAGTTGATGTAACAGTATCTGCGGTGGAGGTCAGCTAATGTCATATATTGGAAATGCTCCTCAATCAGCAACATTAGTTGGTCAAACAGGTGGTGATTTTGATTCAATACCGTTATTAGATAACGTAGTTCGTGGCGATTTAGCATTATCTACACAAGTTATTAATCAACCAACAGTTGATGTAAATAACAGAATTATATTAAGTGATTCGCCACAGGTAATTAAGTTAGTAGCATCTACTATTGGTCAGGCATTTACGATTGATACACAAGGCTATAACAGCATAGAATTTACGACTCAAGCGTTTATTGGTACTGTTTTAGGTTCAAACGACAACATTACTTATTCTGCGATTGGTGGAATCAACAACGGTGGTGCTTGGGTATCCACTTTAGCAGCAGTCAATACCAATTACATTTTCCCATGTCAAAGTAGATACATTAAAGTTACTTGTACGACAGTTGGAGCATTTACTTATACTTTAAGAAACGTGCCATTTATGGGTAATAACGTAGCAGCGATTGGTGGTACTGCTGTATCTGCTTCTACTGCTCAATTAGGTATGTCAATAGTCAATATTGGTGCTGCTGCTCAATCATCGACTAACCCATTATATGTATCTCCTTTAGCATTAGCAGCAACCAATAACCAAACAATCGGTCAGAGTATTATTACGGCAACTGCTGCTGCGGTAGTTCAAGCTAAAGCCTCTGCTGGTCGTATAACAATGCTTAATATGCAAAATAACTCTGCAAATATTGCGTTTTTGCATTTACAGAACGCTGCTGCAGCTACAACTTCAACAGCATCTGTGCAGACGTATGTAATACCATCAAGCATTGGTAGTTTTGTCAACGTGAGTTTACCTGATGGTGGTTTGTATTTGTCAGCAGGTATTGCTTTTACAGTATCAGGAGCTATTACTTCAGGCGACACAACGGCACTTACATCGCCATCACTTGTAGTTAACTATTCATTTATTTAAAGGAGTTTTATTATGGCATTACCAATTAACGGACAGGTCGGTGGATCAGCAGCACAAGCCGCAGGAACAAATCCAACCAACTTAGCATTAAGAATTGGCCCAACTTCAGAGTTGATTATTGACGAACTACATGGTCGTTATTATGAAACAACTGTTCGTAAGGCAATGTATTCAGGTGCAAACTTAACAGGTGTAACAACAACTGCTGCATTTGCAACAACTTACACAGGTATGTGTTTAACGAATCCTATTGGTTCTACAGTAAACTTAGTATTGACTAAAGTAACTTATACCCCTGTTGTGGCTCAAACTGCTGCATTAGTTTTTGGTATTATGACAGGTTATTCTGCATCAACAGCAGTTACACAGACTACACCATTAGTACCATTATCTAACTTTGTAGGTCAGCCAGCAGGTACAGGTTTAATTGCTTCATCAGTTACATTACCAGTTGCACCTACTCGTTTAATCTTGTTAGATACACTTTTAACAGGTGCTATTACTACAACAACTTCAGGTGGTAAAGTAGTTGATATGGAAGGTTCTGTAGTGATTCCTCCTGGTGGATTTGCAGCGTTTTATACTTCTGCTGCTTCTGTTGCATCATCACTAGCATTTGGAATGATGTGGGAAGAAGTCTCAACTACTATTTAATATTATGACTATAGACGAAGTAATTGAAGTATTACAAAACAGATTAAGGGTGTTGCAAAACGCTAGAGATGCGTCTGTACAAAATGGGCAAATAGATACATTAGCTCAATTTGATGTGGACATACTAACAGTTACTTCTACTTTAGACAGACTTAAAAGTTTAACGTAATGTTTGGTAAACAGCCCTTTTCTTCTGCTTCCTACGCAGGTAGTTCAGGGTCGTTGTATCAAAAAATATTAAGTATATTATCTACAAGTGCAGTTACTATTAGTGTTGCACTTATTTATTCAAAAGTATTATCTGTGGTTTCTACAAGTGTTGTTTCATTACAACGGATCATTAATAAAATAATGACTAAAGTAGTGGAAAACAGTATTGTGGTGTTAAGTGATATTGCATTACATTTAGTGGCATTATCTAAAGCGGTAACAGGTAGCCCATTTATTATAAAATCTATACGACAAACCTATTCTATTAGCGTAACTGGGGCAATTAGTTTAATTAGAAGTATTGGAAAGAAATTAAGTGTTTTAAGTACTTCTGTAATCAGTATTTCTAGGGAGCAACTGAAGACTCTGACAAGGACAGTTACAGCAACTGTTTCCATACTTAAAGCATCTACATTTGGTAAATTATTGTCTGTTATTTCTACTTCAACTGCCACAATTCAAAGGGCAATTGCAAAAATACTGTCTATATTATCTACCTCCAGTATTACATTAATTAGGAAAATTAATAAGATAATTAGTGTTATTTCTACTACAATATCAAGTATAATCTTAGTATTATTCCCACGACTGGGTTCTGTAGAACGCTTTACGTTTGTGGTGGATTTCAGAGATAGGGCTGTAAAATTGTTTAAGAGCAGAAACGTATTTGCTAACAAGAAAAAGTCTAATATTCAACGATAAATAATATGTCCCAGTTTAGTTACAAGCTCACCACAGAATCGGAAAATTTCTCGTTCGACTTTAATCCTATATTAAATACAGGAGAAACACTACTTTCTGCAACGTGTAGTGCAGTAACTCAACAAGGGACAGATACTAACCCAAGTGCTATTTTATATGGTAGTCCTGTTATTAATTTGGGTAAAGCAACACAAAGAGTTGTAGGTGGATATGATGAAAACACCTACCGTTTAATTATGACAGTAACAACCAGTAACGGAAATACATATACTGCAACTGGTGATATTCCTGTCTATGCCCCTACGAGTGTATAACTATGGGCAGAGCAGATTATTATAATAGTGGAAACTATAATGCAATTTGTGACGAATGTGGTAAAAAGTTTAAATTTAGCCAATTAAAAAAAAGATGGGATGGTTTATACGTTGATGATAGATGTTTTGAAATTCGCCATCCTCAAGATTACGTTAAAGGTATTAGAGATAATATGTCAGTACCTGTTAGTCGCCCAGAGGGAACTGATATACTTATTCAAGAACCATATTCACATTTGGTTGATGGTTTTTCCGTCAATGCATATACATTAGGATAGATTTATGTCAATTCCATTATTTACGAATAACGCATCAACTACATTAGCACTAGGTGTTGGTATATCAGATACAACAATTAATCTGTACGCAGGTTCAGGTGCATTATTCCCAAGCCCTGCTGGTAGCAACTATTTCTACATTAGTTTGATTAGTTCTAGTACAAGCTCTACAGAGATTATGAAATGTACGAATAGAACAGGAGACGTACTAACTGTCGTACGTGGACAAGATGGAACTTCTGCTCAGTATTGGAATGTGGGAGATCGTGTAGAGTTACGTGTAACGGCTGCTAGTTTAAATCTATTTGCAAATGGTGCAGGAACTAATACAGGAACTGCTGCAACTCAAGTACAAGAGTTTACAGCAACACAAGGGCAGACTGTATTTACATTGTCATTTAATTATATTCAGAATGTCAATAATTTAGCAGTATTTGTAAATGGCTCTAAACAGATTTCTAGTACCAACTATAGTGAATCAACGACTTCAAGCATTACCTTTTTATCAGGGCTTAATGCAGGTGATTTAGTAGAAGTTATCTATAATCTTCCTGTTGCGGCAGGGCAAATAGATGCTAGTAACATATCTTACACACAAGGTGGTACAGGTTCAGTAACAACCAATGTACAAGCCAAATTACAACAGACAGTATCTGTAAAAGACTTTGGTGCGGTGGGAGATGGTAGCACAGATGATACTGCTGCTATACAAGCTGCTATTACTGCTTCAGCAAATAAAGCACTTTACTTTCCATCTGGGGATTATTATTTTATTGGCACATTAACAATTAGTAACCCTATGTATATTTATGGGGATGGTTATTCTACTCGATTACACCCTTATAACGTATCTGGAAATACAATTCGTGTCAACGCAAGTAATGTTACTTTTTCTAATATTAGATTAGATGGAACAACTCCAGGTGGTATAGCAATAGGTTACTCAGGTGCGGTAACTAATTTTTTAATAGAAAATTGTTATTTTAAAACTGTTGCTCAATGTGTATGGTTATGGACTGTTGATAATGTAATGGTTCAAAATTGTACGTTTGATAGTACAGGATATGGTGTTATTCAACAAGCTGGATATTCTAGTAATTATGTAACTGTTGATAATAACATTGCTTTTAATATGTTAGGTGATTTAGTAGAAGCAAATTCATCTACTGTGGCATCTGGATGGTGGACTATTACAAATAACGTATTTGAAGGCAGTAACGGATATCCAACAGGAGCAACAGAAAGAAGATTTGTTGGAATTACTAATGTAAAAAATGTAATTATTTCCAATAATAACGTACAAAAATGTGCTGGTGATGCTGCAATTCACTTAGAAGATTTACAAGGTGAATGTATTATTAATGCTAATATTTTTGACAATTGTATTTGTAGTGGTGGAAATAATGGTTACATATATGTTTTAAATACTGCAAAAGATGTAACTGTTACAAATAACATTTTCTTACGTTCAGATTCTTCACTAAGTGCTGCTTATGCTTATAGTTCTAGTTCAAATGTTTACAACAACAGTTTAATATTTTCTGGCAATAGAATATTAGGTGCATCAGGATCAAGCAATTTTGGTGGATTAGCATTACAAGGTGGCTCTGGTATTCAAACAATTAATGGCAACACATTTCAAAATGTAACAGATTGCATTAATACTGGAACAAATAACCTTAGCAATGTTTCTATTAAAGGAAATATTGCAATAACAGCAACAAATTTTTATTATTGTCCAGGTGTAATTGGTACTGTTGGTGGTGGTGGATCTAATGTATTGATTGAAGGAAACTTTACAAAATCTGTTACAGGATATGACGTTACTTTTGGGCAAAATACCAATGGTACAACACCGTCATCAAATATTTCTATTTTAAGTAATGTATTTTCTAAATCATCTTTAATTAGAGATTTAACATCATCTAATACAAATATTGTTTACGCTAATAATGTTTTATCTTCTACGGCATCAATTACTTTAGCGGCTACTACGCAACAATATTCAAACTATGTATCTTCTGGCTCTGTATTTAATAACGTAAGTGTATTAAGTAATTATGCTAATGATTCAGCGGCATCATCTGGTGGAGTTCCTATTGGCGGTATGTACCGTAATGGTTCTGTAGTGCAAATTAGAGTAACTTAATATGACAATTCCTCGTAATCTATCATTTCTTGCTGAAGGAGCTTCTAGTACAGGAGTATTAAATCCTACAAACGGTGGGACAGGTTTAACTACCTTAACTGTTGGATATATACCTTATGGCAATGGTACAGGAGCATTTAATAGTAGTTCTAATTTGTTTTATGATGGAACAAATAATAGATTAGGTATTGGTACAAATGCACCAGGTCAACCATTAGTTGTATCAAAAAATTACAATGGTTCTACATGGACACAAATAACTAATACTACGGCTGGTACAGGATCGGCTACAGGTGTTTTATTAACTACTGATAGCAGTATTCAAGGAACTTTAGAATTAGATAGTTTATCTCATAGTAGTTTTCCAGGTATGTTACGTTTGCGTAATATTGGTGCTTATCCATTAGGTTTTTTTACCAATGATACCGAACGGATGCGTATTGATTCATCAGGCAATTTAGGGCTTGGTGTTACTCCTAGTGCTTGGACAACATCATCTACTGCTAAAGCATTTGAAGTTGGAACTGTAGGAAATGCTTTATATGGTTTTTCAGGCTCAAATATAAATTTAACATCAGGTGCATACTATAACTCAGGATGGAAATACGCTATTAGTGCAGTTGCTGTAACTTATTACAATCAAAGTAGTGGAGTCCATGCTTGGTTTACAGCTCCATCAGGCACAGCTGGAAACGCTATAACATTTACCCAAGCAATGCAAATAGCAAACTCAGGTGGTGTATCCATAGGAAACACAACTGATCCAGGTGCAGGTAATTTAAGTGTGACAGGTAATGTTACAGCATATAATTTGCAAGGCCCTGCTTTTAGCGCATATCAAAGTGCTTCATCCCAAGCCATTACTAATGCTTCATTTACAAAAGTAGTGCTAGATGCAACTGAATTTAACATAAATAGTAATTTTGATAACACTACAAACTATAGGTTTACACCTACTGTTGCAGGGTATTATCAAGTAAGTGGTCACTGTACTTTTGGTACTGGAGCAACTACAAGCGAAGCATTGATTACAATTTACAAAAATGGTGTTAGATTTAAAGATGGTTTAGATTACAGTCCAGTATCAGGATATGGCTTTTTAGTATCAGCTTTAATTTATTTTAATGGTTCAACAGATTATGTTGAATTATATGTATATCAATCTTCAGGCGGAAATAAATCCTTGTCAAACAATGCTTATTCAACATATTTTCAAGCAGTTATGGTCAGGAGTGCGTAATGTCTTTATATGAAAAAATTATTAAAATATACCCAATATTAACTGCTGAAGATTTTTCTCCTTCTACAGTAACAATTATTCTTCAAAATGATGGGCAAGGCGATTACATAAAACATTGGTCTAATAGCAATCTACAACCAACAAATGAACAATTAAACGCAATAGGATAACGATATGACTACTTTAATACCAAAATTTGATTTAAAAAATGGTGGCTCTACACCATCTGGTGCAATTAATCGTGACATTAATTTAAAACTTGCTGATTGTCTAAGCGTTAAAGATTTTGGCGCTGCTGGGGATGGCTCTACAGACGATACTGCAGCTATTCAAGCAGCTATTAATGCTGCTGAAGTAATTACTAATGGTATTGTTTATTTTCCTTCAGGAACTTATAAAACAAGCAGTTCTTTAAATATTAATTTAAATGTTTCTTTAATATCCACAGGTGGTGCGACAATTAAACCAACTGTTGCTTTAACAAGTCCATGTATTAATGTAGGTGTAATAGGTTCTACACCAAGAACAAGCACAGCAATTATTGAAAATATTATTCTTGATGGAACTGCAACAACATCATCAGGAGCACTTGGATTTTATTTATGGTCATCTAATGTTGAGGTTAGAAATTGTCAAGTATTTGGATTTTATTCAAGTCTAGTTGGTTACCAAGCATATACATCAAAAGTAAGTAATTGTTTTTTTACTGGCGCAACTAATACAAGTGTTTATTTACAAAGAGAGTGCCATAATTTTGCCATTAGAGATAGTCGTATTCTTTATTCCTCTGGTGATGGTATTTATGTTCAAAGTTCTAATAGCGTAGTTATTAGTGGATGCGACATTGAGCAAAATAGTGGAAATGGAATTAGGCATGATTCAAGCGGTGGGATTTCAAGCCGTAGCTTAATAGTTCGTGATAATTATTTTGAGTCTAATGGTGCAAATGCTACTACACCAGGCACAGGAAATGATATTTATTTAAACGAAACTTTAGGCACAGATGCAAATGATGCTGTAGTTTGCGGAAACTATTTTGAGCCAGGTGGTTCTGCAACCATCAATGTAAATCATAATGGTGTAGGTAGAGTTAAAATTCAAGATAATGCAGGAGCTATTGTTATTGAAACAGCAGGTGCATTTTTAATTGATTATAAAGTTCGCCATGTAATACCTTTAACTGTTTTATCAAACACTATTACATCTTCTACTCCAGTTCAAATTACAGGAAATTATGATGGATATACTGGTTCTGATTTATTTATAGGAAGTTTGTTAAATGATAATTCTTATGTTAAATATAGATTATCTGGAACTTTGGTAAATAATTCAACTACTGGCTCTGCTACTGCATATACTATTAAATTTTCAGGACAAAGGTCTCTTTCTATGTTACAAAATAATGTTAATATTACTTGTGGCCCAGCATCTTTAGCTCCTTATCTTAATGGTTCTGTAAGGGGGTTTGTAACACCTCGTTTTGATATTGTCGAGCAATCTACAAATCAAAATAATAATGCTTTTTTTGCTGCTTTAACTGCTGGCGGTACTTCTTACTCAATATCACAATTAAATCTAATTATTGAAGATTCCATCTAATGATTAATTACATACTCCTAGCTATTTTTATTATTCTTCAGTTCCTAGACTTTTGGACAACCTATAACGTCATTAAGTCAGGTAAAGGACATGAAGGTAATCCAGTTATGGCTTGGTTATTCTCCAAAATTGGAGTAATAGGTGGATTTGCCGCTGCAAAATTTATACTGATTGTACTATTTGCTTACTTAGCAACAAAGCATATTTATATAGTTTTGTTTAATCTAATTAATCTTGATTTTGTACCTTTGGTATTTATTTTATTTAATATTATTTATGTTTACGTTGTATATATTAACTATAGGATTCTAAAATCATGACTGCTGCATATACAGTAACTAGGGATCAGATTATTAATGGGTCGTTGCGAGTCTTAGGAGTCGTTGGTGCTGGGGATAATCCTACCCCTGCTGATTATCAAAACTGTGCAGAAGCATTAAACCTCTACATTAAACAATTACAGACTAAGGGATTACCATTATGGAAAGTAGAAGACCTACAAGTTCCTATGGTTGCAGGACAAACAACGTATACTTTAGGCCCAACAGGTAATGTAGTCACCGACAGACCTCTTAGAGTAGTAATGGCATTTATTAGAAGCTCCACGAACAATGATACTGTTCTACAGGTTATTAGTAGACAGGAATATATGCAACAGAGTTATAAGCCCTCACAAGGAGTTCCTAATCAATGTTATTACGACCCACAATTAACCAATGGTGTACTCTATGTATATAACACACCCTTTGACTCTACTTATACCATCCATCTACAAGTTCAGTTACCTATTTCAGATATTACAAGCCCCAATTCTGTACCTGAGTTCCCTAATGAGTGGTATAACCTACTTAAATTTGGCTTGGCTGACCAAGTAGCAATGGAGTATGGAGTATCAGCAGGTATACGTCAAGAGTTGGCTATGAGAGCCGCTAAGATGCTTGATGAGATGATTGATTGGAGCCAAGAAGAGGCTTCTACTATGTTTATGCCAGAAACAAGGTTTGGTCGCTAATGCCTATTATCAGAGTACCTCTCGGACACAATATTGGCACTCGTGATGGCACTTTGACTAAAGATGCTAAGTTAGGTAATGCAGTCATTGAAATTGAGAAAAGTGAATCTACTGCGATAGTCAAACGTCCAGGACTATCTACTTATCAAACCAATTCATCAGGAGCAGGCAATGGCATCTATTCCATTGGTACTCACTTATTTACTATTGTTGGAACTACGTTCTATGACAATGGCGTTTCAAAAGGAACTGTGGATGGTTCCGATAAATATGATTTCATACAGACATTAGATCAGACACAAGTATTCTTTAAGAACAAAGTTAAGGGATATGTTTATACCATAGCATCAGGCACGATATTAGACCTTACAAGCACGATTACAACACAGTCTGGTACTACAGGTTCAGGTAGCCCTACAGTCACTCTATCGGCTTCTAATGCAGCGATACAACCAGGTCAAAACGTATCAGGTACAGGTATTACGGCAGGTACGTATGTATTGACTGTCGCAGGAACTACTTTAACTTTATCTCAAAATGCTACAGCTAATGGAACAACAACACTTACGTTTACGACTAACTATCCTACATCTACTGTAACAGGTGCAGTATTTATTGATGGATATTATTTAGTGGCTGATTCAACAGGGCTAATATATAACTCGAACGTAGAAGACCCTACGACATGGCAGGCAATTAATTACATTGGGGCAGTATCTCAGTCAGATTCTTTAGTCTGTATTGCTAGGACAGTTAATTACATTTTAGCAATGGGAACAAATACCTTAGAATTTTTCTATGATGCAGGTGCGTCACCAGGTAGCCCATTCTTACCATATCAGAATAGCGTATTACAAGTAGGATGTGCTGAGGGACATACAGTCGTACAAATGGATAATACCGTTGTATGGATGTCCACAAGCCAACAGAAGGGTTATCAGATTACTGCATTGGCAGGTCAAAGCCCACAGATTATTTCTAACCAATATGTAGAGAGAGTTTTAAATAGATGTACCCCAAGTAATGCCTATGCGTTTAGTGTTAAGACTTCAGGACATTCTTTTTACATTTTGACCCTAAAAGATGTAGGAATTACTCTTGTATATGACTTTGCTCAACATGGATGGACATATTGGAGTTCTGTAGAAGATAATGCCGAGAAATACTTTAGTTGTTATAACTATACCAGTTTTAGTGGCTTTGACTTATTACAACATGAGTCAAATGGAAAGGTATATAAATTAGACCCAACGGTTTATCAAGATGACGGTAATCCTATTTATGTATTGTCGAGGACTCCATTAATTGATGGTGGGGATAATATCCGTAAGTTTTGGCGTGAAATGCAAGTAATAGGGGACAAAGTAGACTCTTATGCGTTGATGCGTTGGACAAGTAATGATTATAATGATTATTCTGAATGGCAGAATGTTAATTTAAATACTGCTAAATCTCAGGTACATAGGGGTGGTCAAGGTCGTAGAAGGTCATTTGACATATTTCATACAGACAATGAACCATTAAGATTGCAATATATTGAGTGCGAAGTTGAAAAGGGGGATACATGATTGAATATAAAGAGGAATCTTATGATAAGGTTATTGGGGAAATTAAACCATTATTAGACCTTCATTATGAAGAGATAGCTAATAACAAAGATGTTATTAAATTAAACCCTGATTATGAAGCATATAAGAGATTATGCGATATGGATGCCATGAGGATTATTACGGCACGTGATGAGGGTAAATTAATAGGATATTGCATTTGTATTATACGTTACCATTTGCATTATAAGGACAGTCTAACAGCACTAAATGACATATTTTATATATCAAAAGATTATAGAAAAGGGTTAATTGGTGTAAAATTGTTTATCAAGACTGAGGAAATCCTAAAGAAGTACGGTGTCCAACGAGTCATAATGAACACTAAGAAGCACCACGATGTAGGTGCAATATTTGACCGTCTAGGATATAGAGAAACTGAACGAGTGTTCACTAAGATTATAGGATAATATTATGGCAGTTGACGCAGCAGTTGGAGCAGCAGATCTTTTAGGGATAGGGGCAACCGATGCAGGAGTCGCAGCAGGTGCAGATATTGCAGGAACAGCAGCAGCTACCGATGTAGCAGGTACGGCAGCAGTAGATGCAGGATTAGGTGCTGGCGGTGTTGCTCCCCAATTAGGTGCTTCATCACTAGGTTCTGGATTAGGTTTAGGAGTTGGAGATTACTCTGCTGGAACAGGATTAGGTTTAGCTGATGCTTCAACATTAGGAGTTGGTGGTGCTACTGCTCCAGCATCTTCATTACCCTCATTAGCACAAATTATGGGAGCGGCTAAGACTGCTGCACCTATTATTGGTGGATTAGGACAAGTAGCGGGTGGGGTAGGTTCCTTATTAGCAGGTCAACAAATGCGTGGATTAGCAGGACAGGCTGACCCATTTGGGCCTTATCGTTCACAATACGCCGCACAATTATCTGAGTTAATGCAGAATCCTCAAACAGTTACTTCAACACCTGGTTATCAGTTTAACTTAGCACAAGGCTTACAAGGTATGCAGGCACAACAAGCGGCACAAGGTAGGTTAGTGTCAGGTGGTGCATTGTTACAAGGACAACAGTTTGGACAACAATTAGCAGGACAGACGTATAACCAACAATTAGCCACATTGGCAGGATTAAGTGGTGCTGGACAATCACCTGCGGCTGGTGCTACTTCTCAAGCAAATCTACTTACTGGACAACTAGGTGGTCAGTTAGGTGGCGCACAAGCAATAGCATCAGGAGTCGGAACTGCTACAGGAACTCCTGTTAATCCTTTATATAGTTTATATTCAGGATATAACCAACCATCTCCAACACCAACGGCATAATTATGGCACTAGGAACTGAACTATTTAATTTAGCAACTTCGTTTGACCCATACGGTGCGTATCGTAAAGGACAAATGGCTCCTGAAGCCTATGATGTTGAACAACAAAAGTTGGGTGTTGAAAGACAAAAATTAGATTTACAAAAATTACAATTAGGCGAACAACAAAAAGAATTAATTGCTGAACAAGGTAAACCACCTGAATTAGCCACTATGGCACAGAATGTATTAGGCCCACAATATAAATTAACTGACGAAAATGGAATGCCTACTGTAGCAGGGCAAATGAATGATTTAAAATTAAGGGCAAATCAAGAAGTATCTCAAGGAAAAAAATATTTACAACAAGCAAAATATTATCCTCCAGGTTCAAGAGAACATTCAAATTTAACTGATGCAGGTAGACGATTAATTACTACTGGAACAACTTTTGAAAAAAATGCTGCTGAATTACAGAAAAAAGAACAAAACACAGCTTTATATGGATTAGCAACTGCTGCAAATCAGGATGAATGGAATAATGTTGTAAAAGGTTGGGAAAGAAATGGTATGCCTATTCCTAAAGGATTTCCTATGGAATATAGTCCTGAAAACATGAAAAAAATTGCTGCAATGGCTCCTTTAGAAGTCCAAGAAAAAATTAGGACTGAACTTCGTAGACGTGATGAAGCAGCAACGAAAGAACGTAAAGAAGCACGTCAAGAAACAAGAAATGTTATAAGAGATAGAGAGAAACTTCTTGAATTGGCTGAAAAATACGGTATTCCTGTTGACCCTAAAATTATTGAAGAAGTATTTAAAGATGTTAAGCCTGGTGCTACAGTTCCTCCTGAAAAGATTAATCAGGCAGTTTCTGCTAGTCCATCAACTCCAATTCCAGAGCAAGTATTATCTTCATTAAAAGATGAATTTAAGACTAAGTTTAATACTGACATTCCAATTACAAGTGGCACTAGAACAAGAGAACAACAACAAGATTTATACAATAGGGCGCAAAAGGGTGAGAAAGGAATATACATTCCAACCAATCCTGCTAACTTCCCTAATAAACAAACATTCCATGACAATGCAATTGATGTAGGAACTAATGCTCCTGCTGGTACTGAAGCGTTCTTAAATTCAAAAGGATTCTTTAGACCATTTCCAAAAGAAGACCCTGTTCATTATGAATTCAAGGGAGTACCTACTCAAGAAAAATCAGAAGGTGTTATTTTGCAAAAGAGAGGCGTGGCTTCTGGTAAAGAAGACCCATTTATTAAACGTAGTATGGTATCTATTACACAGGCTTCAGATGCGTTAGAAAACTTATCTAGTTTACCAATTACAACGACATCACCTTTATTTGGACAAAAGAATTTCTCAGGATTACTTACTGCACCTTTGTCAGCAATTAATCAAAAAATGGATGATGTTACTTCTCAAAAAATGCAAACTCGTATGGCAGGTGTATCACGAAGTTTAGCGTCATTAGAATCAGGGGGAGCTGCGACAGGTTTAGTTGGATTAACAGAAAGTATTGAAAAAGGCGTTGCAATACCTGCTGGTGCTAAATTAGAAGTAGCTCTTGATAAAATGGCTGAGATGCGAAGAATTGTTGAATCATCTGCTAAAGTCATGTTAAATGACCCTAAGATTAGTCAAGAACGTAAAGATTTAATTAATAAAGAATTAGAGTTGGTCAAAAAAGCAATTCCATATACACAAAAAGAAATTGATTTAGCATCTGCAGCATCTAAAGGTATGCTAAAAGGCGTATCTAAAGAAGATGAAAATTTAACATTCTCTGAGTTTATGCAGAAATATCCTGGTGGAGTTAAAGCAGATAGTTCTGAGAATAAAACATCAACTGGCGTAACTTGGTCAATACCTAAATAATTATGGATATTACAGTAAATGGTCAAACAGTTTCAGTTGATGATTCTTTTAAAAATCTTCCACTAGACAAACAAAATGCAACAGTAGACGAAATTGCAAAATCTTTACCTTCTGTAAAAACAAAACCTACAGAAACTCCTAAAGAAAAGAGTTCTATACCAGGATTAACAACCCCTGTAGAAACTGCTGGTGGTGCTGCTTTAATGATGCCAACATCTAAACGTAAAGCAGTTGACCCCTCAATAGACCCATTTGGACTTCAAAAAGAAAAGATGGGACAAGTACCATTATCTGAATATGGCTCAAATATACGTGGTGGAGCATTGGCTGGTGGAGTTACAGGAGGAATAATTGGTGCTATAACAGGACCTGGTGCGTTGGTTACTGCCACAGGTGGTGCTGTTATGGGCGGATTATCAGGATTAGCAGAATCAGTTACTAAAGATTTAGGATATGGAAGTGGTGTACAAACATTAGCAGGATTAGCAGCAGGTATGCCTGCTCCAGTAAAAGGTACTGTAGATTTCTTGGCTAGGTCTAAATTAGCATCATCCGTATTTCAAAGAGCAGAAGATGCGGCATTAAGTATGATTCCTAAATATAAAGCAATAAAAGCAATAGGATCATTATTTGGTAAAGAAGCTCCCAGTATTAGCGGTAAAGAAGCAGAAAAAGCATTAGGTGTGACTGCTTCTACTAAAGGTGCAACAATAGAAAACAGAACCGCATTTCAAGAACAATTAGAATCTAGTTTTGGTAAAGGGACTACAACAAAAGATTTGTATGAAAGTTCTAAAACTGCTTATGATGATGTATTAAATACATTACCTAAAGAACAATTAGTAAATAAATTTAATAACATGGCATCCGAATTTCCAAAAGCATCTCGTGATGCGTCTATGGAAAAAATAAGAAAAGTTTTTACTGATGAAAAAGGTAATCCTCTTAGCGGTCAAGAAGTTGTTAATAATCTACAAGCACAATCTGATAAATTTCAAGCATTAACTAAAAAAGAACAAGATGTTGTGCGTGAACAAGTAAATAAACTATTAATTGAAAATAATCATTACAAATTAGTTAATGGTGAAAAAGTTGGGTTAGAACAAGTTGCTCGTAATGCAAAAGAAAAAGAATTTGTCGCTGAAGCAAAAGATATGTTACCAACATGGTTTCAAAATAATTCAATTAGTTCTATAAATAATAAAATATCTAATTTTGGAAAAGATGATATAAGTAGAAAAGTATTTAAAGAAGAGTTTGCTTATTATTTAAAAGGACAAGACCCTAAAAAAGCACAAAGATTATGGGCAAATGTAGGACCTAACATTAAAAAATATATTATTCAAGACCCTGCGGAATTTGAAAAGATACAAAATGTTATTAATATGGTAGAGACACCTAAAGATTTATCTCGTGCAGCAAATTTAATTATTAAAGCATCTTATGGTGCTTATGAAACGCAAAGGAATAAATAATGTTAAAAAAAGGAAGTAGTAAAGAAGTTATTGGGAAGAACATTAAGACTGAGATGAAAGCAGGCAAAAGCCAAAAGCAGTCTGTAGCAATCGCCCTTTCAAAAGCAGGTAAAACTAAAAAGAAGAAACCTAACTAATGGAAATATTATTAATTGATCCTGCTGGTGCAATGGTTGACTTTGGCGTGCGTGCTATTGCCGAAGGACATACTGTTAAACAATGGGTCAAACCTCATGCAGACGGCTCTCAATCTAAGATTGGAAAAGGAATCGTTGATAGGGTTACTAATTGGCAGATTCATGCTAAGTCGGCTGACCTGATTGTATTGTCTGATAATGCCTTTCAAATGCGTGAGATTAATAAACTCCATGAAGATGGTTACCCTATTATTGGGACTAATGCTATCGGTGCTAAATTAGAACTAGATAGAGATTATGGCTTAGAAGTCATGAAAAAAGCAGGACTCAATATGATGCCTTCGTATGAGTTCCATGATTATAACTCTGCAATAGAATTTGTAAAAGGAAACCCAAAACGCTATGTATCCAAACCATCAGGTGACGCTGACAAGGCTCTGTCGTATGTATCAAAATCTCCAGCAGATATGGTCTTTATGTTGGAACGCTGGAAACAAATGGGGAAGAAACGTGATTTCATCCTCCAAGAATTCGTATCAGGAATTGAAGTGGCTGTTGGTGGGTGGATAGGCCCATCAGGATTCACAGATAAGATTTGTGAAAACTTTGAACATAAGAAATTAATGAGTGGTAACTATGGATGTAATACTGGTGAGCAAGGTACTGTGTTACGTTATGTTAGTGAATCTAATCTTTTTAACGAAACACTTAAAAGATTTGAGGATTATTTGGTGTATATTGGGCATACTGGTTATGTTGATTTAGCCTTTATTATTGATGAACAAGGTGAACCTAGACCATTAGAGTGGACTACTCGACCAGGATGGCCTCTATTTAATATCCAACAAGCACTCCATCGTGGCTCTGTTGTGGATTGGATGTGTGACTTACTCATGGGTAAGGACACTCTCAAAGTATCTAAGAACATCGCTACAGGTATTGTAATTCCGATTGGGGATTATCCTCGTAGTAAGACTACAGGACGTGATCATACAGGATTCCCTATTTATGGATTACCAATGGAATTATCCGATGACTTTGCTTTATGTGAGGTTATGATTGGAGAAGCCCCTCAGAATGTAGAAGGTGAGATTAAGACGCAGAAATGTCTTGTTACGGCAGGTGATTATGTATTAGTCGCTAATGGTACAGGTAAGACCGTTAAAGAGGCTTGTGGTAAGGCTTATGATAATGTCAAGATGATTGAGATTCCTGATTGTATTAATGTTAGGGACGATGTGGGTGAGAGATTAGAACACGATTTGCCTGAATTACAATCCTATGGATGGTGTACGGATTGGCAGTATGAAGAGGTAGAGGATGGCGACTAAGTTACAACCTCCTCCAAATGTGGCACAAGACGTAAACACACGTCAATGGAAGGATTGGTTATACAGTATTTATTCCTCAATATCCTCAGTAGGTGGATTAGGAACAATGGCATCGCAGAACGCTAATAACGTCACTATAACAGGTGGAACGATTAGTGGAGTAGGTATTACAGGTGATAGTATAAATAACTCAACTATAGGGGCTATAACGCCTTCTACTGGGGCTTTTACGAACCTATCATCGTCAGGTACTGTGTCAGGTACAGGATTTAGTAATTATTTGGCTAGTTCCCCTCCTATTGGCTCTACAACGGCAAATACAGGTGCATTTACATCTTTAACAAGAGATGGATATACAGTTAAACCAAATTGTTATATTGAGGTTTATGATAGAACATCAAGTATTACAGTTAACACAACGCCAACATTATTGACACCTGCTAGTACTTTGGCTGGTGGAACAGGGATATCTTATAACAATAGTACTGGTGTATTTACTTTCTCAGAAGAGGGGGATTACAGTCTATCTTTATTAGTAAATGCTTTGGCTACGGCTGGTAACAGAATATTATATATTTATGCTGAAAAGAATACAGGCTCAGGGTGGGTAGTAAACGCTAACTCAGGAAAAACATTCCCATTGATTAGTGGACAAACAACACAAATTGTTTACTCAAACTCTATTCATCGTGTAGCAAATGAACAAACAAGATATTGGATTTATTCCAACAATACAAGCGTTACCTTACAAACTCAAACATTACCATCTGTAACTGGTGTTTATGTACCAGCAATTAGGATACAATACTCATGACCGAACCACTTGCCCAACTTATGTCCGAAGTAGACGATCTTAGAACCAAAGTAGCCGATATTCATACTTGTATTATGGAGATGCGAACTAAAATGGACTCTCAAAAACAATACCCTCCAGAGCATTATAAATTTGTTGAGGAATGGGTAGAACGCTCAAAAAGACGTAGAGCCGTCATGGATAGAATATCGGCACAAATAGGTGGGTGGATTGTAATTGCATTGCTTGGAGTTATAGGTGCGTGGGTTTATAATCATACTATCGGTATTGTAGTTACTAAATAAGGAATATCATGGCACTTGACCCTATTTCAGCAGCACTTGACTTAGGTACGACTTTAATTGAACGTATCTTCCCTGACCCTGCACAGGCTGCCAATGCCAAATTAGAACTCCTTAAATTACAACAGTCTGGTGATTTAGCCATCATGACTGCACAAACAGATATTAACAAGGTAGAAGCTGGTAGTACGTCTGTATTTGTATCAGGCTGGAGACCTTTTTGCGGTTGGGTATGCGCTCTAGCATTGTGTTATCAGTACCTATTTAAACCTTTGATTACCTTTGGTGCTACATGGGCAGGATTTACTGTACCTGAAATGCCAGGACTAGATGACAACTTATGGCAATTACTCATGGGTATGTTAGGTATGGGTTCTTTACGCACCTTTGAAAAACTGAATGGTGTAGCCTCTAAATGAAGTATAACTTTGACAAATCTCTCAAATATGTATTAAACGAAGAGGGAGGATATACTTGGGATAAGCGTGATCCAGGAGGAGAGACTAATTTAGGGGTGACTCGTAACTCTTGGGCAGGATGGTTAAAAAGAGAAATTAAAGATGGAGAGATGGCTAAAATAACTGTAGCAGACGTTACTCCGTTCTATCATGATTTATATTGGGGTAATATATGCGACAGTTTACCTTCAGGTCTTGATTATTTATTGTTTGATGCTTCGGTTAATGTGGGAAGATTTGAGGCTGTAAGGTTACTTCAATTAGCCATAGGGTGTGTACCTGATGGATTTATAGGCCCCAACACCATGAAGGCTATTCAAGATTCTGAAATAAAGAATATCATTAATAAGTTCTGCGACCAAAAAGAAACCTATTACAAGGGACTTAAGATATTCCCTATCTATGGTGCTGGCTGGTTGGCTAGAGTAGGTAGGTCTAAAATTAACGCTATGGGAATGATTAGTCAGTAGGGTCATCTACCTGTTGAGATTCCTCACGAATCATTTGTAGCCCCTTCATTATCATTGACACAAATCCTTCTTGTACAATAATTTTATGGGCATCAGGGTCTAGTTCTATTCTGAGGTCGGCTGAACCATCAGGATTCTCAATAAATTCTGTAATTTGTATGTTCATATTTTCCACACTTTTCCACGAAATTGGACTTCACCTTCATTTTCATCCCATACCTGTACCATCTCAGGCATCAGTAATTGTGAGTTATGCCATGTCATGAGGACGAATCCTGACCTCCAGTTGACTGGATTATCCTCACAGTAATCTATAAACTGGTTGCCTTTAGGGTCGGCTAACGTACCAGTTTGTATACCATAGCGAGTGCCGTTCTGAAAGTTCGGCGAATGATCGGTATATGCGTCAACCGATAAAACGTGAGTATGACCAGTGGCAATGTGGACACCGCTATGAAGAGTGTTATTAGCTCCGCCAAATTTACCACCTTTCCATTTATGTTTGATTTGACAATCATTGTTTATAAAATACGACCAACAAGGCTTCCATGTAGGGAAATGGTCAGACAAACTGAAACCATCTACACCACTAAACTGAGGCACGTTATTCGATAGGTAAGACTCAAAACGAGCATCGTGGTTACCTAATGTCCATATTAAATTACTTTTGAATTTACTAGCGTTCTCTATTTCCCCAAGATAGTGCTTAACTGCTTCTAATTCTTCAATCACAGAGGGTACGCTTCCCCAATTTATCCTGGCGTGACGACTGATAGAGGTTCCGTCAAAAGCATCTCCGTTACATATAATGACTTCAGGTTGAAATTCTTTAATGCACTCTAATAGTGCTTGGAAGGCTGTTGTTTCGGTATCTGGGTAAAAGTGTGCGTCTGAGAATATAATTGCACGTCCTTTTTCTAATGTAATGCCACGTCTTACGTGATGTCTTGTCTCTTCTATTCTTTTATTTAACTGTTGTTTTATTTGTTCTATTTGAGGATTTGGTTCGTAGGCTTTATGGGTGGCTTTTAATTCTATTTTATAATCTTTTTCTATTCGTCGTCGTCTTGCCATTACCCCTCGTACGCCCATCCCTAGTGCTTGTGCTACTTTTGCTCCTGACTGTAATTTATTCCATATATCAATAAATTCTTGGTCTGAGCATTTTGCATTATTTAAAGTTCCCACTTCATTCTCCCTTAATGATGGTATACAAATAATCTATAAATTTTGGATTGTCAAAGAATACTGCTGCTAAACCTGAACCTACCCCATGTACTTGTCGTTCAGTCATTTCTAAATTCATCTCATAATCTATTGCATGAGTAATCTCATGAATTAGAGTATCTAGTAATAATGCTTTGGTCATTCCTCCCTGTAATGTAATCACGTGCTTGGCAGAATCGCATTGCCCATGATCATCCATCTTTGCGTCAACTACTATCTTAAATCTCTTACCAATAATCTTTAACGTCTTCATATATCACCTATAAAGTTGGGACTACTCACTATCTGACAGAAGGGGGTCTGTCAAGGGGGAGGGAGGGAGTGATAGTTTTCGTCCCATTGTTATTGTAACTTAAAAAGTAGCTTTCCAATGTGGGCAAAACTGTGATACAGAACAATAATTTGCACACCTTTTATGTTCTTTAGGGCGATGTTCTATGAAATATCCCTTTTCTACTGTCTCAGGTTTAATTTCAAAGAGTTTAGTGGCACGTTTACCACCTTCTTTCATCAATGCCCATTTTTCCTGAGTTGACCATCTTTCCTCATCCGTACAGACAGGAGGGTTGGCTAATTGGTGAAGTTGTATCCGAGTGGATACATATTCCTCTGCCTTCTCTAAATCCCATAGTGGTACATCTATAATCTGTACTTGGGTCTGTGGATACTCAGGGTCTTTCTTTGCTTCCATTGGTCGCCAATCTCTAAAGATAGCAACAATCTGTAACTTATCTACAACAGTGTTGTTTTTGTGCAACAACCATCTGAGTACGTTGAGTTGATTTTCCCATTCAATCTTACCGTCTGAAGCATAGACTGAAGTAACCTTGTAATCAGATAGCGTAGAACCCTCTAAAACGTCAAATTGACCGCCTAATTTCCATCCTAATACCTCAGCATATACTCGTTCCTCAACTCGTGCTGTAGACCCTTTATATGCGTTCTCAAGGATGCCATGAACGCTACTTCCCAATAATGCCCAAATACGGCTAGAAACATCTTCTTCAATGTCATCATCATGTTCTATACGCAACTTACGTATAAGAGGTGGTTGAATTAATGTAGTTACAGTAATGTCGCTGCTTCCTGCTGAGTAATACTGATTGTTTACTGCATTTACCAATGGTTCTGGTAAGTTCAAACGATTTGTAATCTTCATAATAACTCCAATCCCTGTTGTGCGATTCTTTGGTTCTGCAAAGACTCGTATTCCCTATTTAATTCGCATCCAATCCACTTACGACCTAAAGATTGTGCGACTTCCCCTGTTGTACCACTACCGAAAAATGGGTCTAAAACAATATCACCCACCCTACTACCTGCTAATATCATTGGCTCAATAAGTTCTTGAGGATATGTTGCAAAATGCGCTCCTGAATATGGTTTAGTAGTTACTGTCCATACATCACGTTTGTTTCTAAATTCATTAATATGCACAAATGATTCCTGACCTCCACTTGTGTTATTGTCAGTTCTTTTTCCTTCATAAGCAATACGACCTTCACCTGCACGTTTATCTTTTTTAGGTGCTATATGATTCATTCCTGTATCACGTCTTGAATCATTACGACTAGCCCTATCATCATCACCATATATTGATGGCTCTTGAATAGCTTTATAGTCAAAATAATATTTTTGTTTTTTGCTTAAAAGAAATATATATTCATGAGCTTTTGTGCATCTATCCTTGACTGATTCAGGCATTGGATTAGGTTTATGCCAAATAATATCTTGTCTTAAATTCCATCCAAAGTCCTGTAATGCAAATGCTAACCGCCAGGGCATACCTAATAAATTTTTAGGTCTAAACCCCTCTACCTTCCAAGTTCCAAATACCTCTCCTGTTGTAGAACCTTTATTGCCCTGTTGAATACTTCCTTCTTGACCACCACCACGACCACCTGCTGAATAACTATCTCCAAGATTGACCCAAAGAGTGCCATCATCTGCCAATATATCCCATACACAAGCAAATACTTCTACAAGATTATCTATAAATTCCTGTGGAGTTTCTTCAAGTCCTATTTGTAGGTCTTTACGAACAGCACCACATTTAGGACATACAGTCTTATATATTGCATCACCAACTGTTAAGTCTTTATTAGCATGACCTGTAATCGTTTTATCAGAATGTTTACTATCTCGTTTATGAGAACAATTTTCATCGCCACCTATCCAAGTACCTGTTCCATAATCCCTTAATCCATAATAAGGTGGACTTGTAACACAAGTTTGAACTTTAATACCTTCCTTTGCCATCAGTCTTAATGACTCACGACAATCTCCCCAATATACTTTATTCACTTTTTTCCCCAAAAATATAAATCACACGTATTTTTATAAACACTAAATTCATATTCTTTAAACATATCATCTATGTCAAAAACTGCCCTAAAGTCTCTTTCCGTCAAATTACGGTAGTAATCATCGGTAAATGGAGAGTCAGCTTTATTTGTCCTAGAAGTCCCATGTTCAGGGCGACCTTTCGTAGCACACGTAAAAATAACTAATCCATTACACATTTCATACATTCTTTGGAATGTCAGCACCCAATGTTTATCATGTTCAAAACATTCACACGATATAACAGTATCAAATGATTTATTCTTAAAGGTTAATTCATGCCCCTTAGAGATTAAATCAACATCTTTACCAGGTGCTAAGTCTACTCCAATGTACGTACAATCCTCAAAGAAGATACGCACCGTACCGTTAATGTTGAGTGATCCTATCTCAAGGACTTTGACCCCCTTAAAATGCTGAGGGAATCTGTCCTTGACGCTCTTTACAAAGTCGAGTTGTGGTTGATGTGACATATCAGAAAGGTATTTCGTCCGAGTCTGTTTCAGGGGCTGGCTCAGGCTCATTTACAGGAACCTGACGTTCTTCCATTTCTTTACTCATTAAAATCTTCTTACGAATAAACTCAGGAAGTGTCTCAAAGACTTCTTTATTAAAATCATTAATGTCAAATGTCACAGCAGGATTACTTAGTTCCTCACAGGGCATACCCTTTGGTAAGGACATAATCGAGGTCACATTTGCATACGATTTATCACCAGATTTCTTATGGGTAATCTGAATCATACAAGGCTTATCTAAGACGTTTTCTAGGCTGAAATTGGCTAGTTCTTGGTCAGTAAATGCACGTCCTCTCCATGCCTCTAAATCCTTCTTTAAAGACGATTTAGGGGTGATTCTAGCCGTATATTCTTTAGCAATGACAAATGGTCTACCATCCGACATTTTCTCACTAATTTCCCATGTAATACGTACAATAGGTTTAACACTAGCTTGTCCCTCAAAAACAACAGTTTGATGCCCTAAGTCCACAATAGAATAACATCTAGCTGCGAATGTACCTTCTGGACAGTTCTCATACTTCTTACTCGTAGTTCCGCTTACTGTTAATGACATAATAGTTCCTTTATCTTGTTAATTTTTAATTGTGTTTCTGTAATGCTCTTTTCTACTACTGATTTTTGCCAATGGTAATACTCAATCTCTCTTTCTAATACAGACAAGTGATCCTTAAGTATTTCTTGGTCTTCTGAATATTGATACCCCTGTTCTACTGTTTGATGATATTGCTCTTGACTCATACTTCCTCCCTTTTAAATTTTCCCTATTCAAATAATACTTGCACCTAAAACAAATGTCAATCATTTTATATTCGTGAAACTAACGTAAGTTCATATACAACCCATAGTTAGCACCTGCGTAGCATAAATACGTCACTCCCATTGGGGCATTACCTTTAATGAATTGGTCAATCGCTACATACATATAAATAAGCCCTGTAAGAATGATTAATTGGCTACTCATTTCTCACTCGCTTTCATATAAAATTTTAATTTATGATACATTTCTGTATTTACCTTATCTAAATAATTAATTTGCTCAACAAGTATTGGTAAAATTTCAACAACTTCTGTAGCCATTTCTAATTTGGCTTTGTCATTATATTTATTAAATCTTTTAAATCTTTTTTGCAATAGCAATGCTTTTTTTCTAATCATTCTCACTCGCTTTCTTTAGTACATTCACAAGGCATACCAGCACCACCACAACATTTGTGTGCTTCTTTATCAGGATGCCATTCACATACCCATCCTGTGTTATTGCATTTATTGCAATATTTCTCACTCGCTTTCTGTATTGCTCTTGCAAATTTAATTAAGTCTGCTGATAAATCTTTAAAAGAAAAATGCGATATAACTTCCCATATTTCCGCATCTGTTAGTTCACGCACAACAACTGCTTTGCCTTCACACAAATCATATATATCTTTGTTTAAACTATCAGGCAACTTCTCACCATCAAGTAACTCAGATAGCATTTGCCACATGCCTTGCGTTGTCATTTCTCACTCGCTTTCTTTAGTAGTAATTTTGAGTATTCATACACACTTTCAAAAAGTTCATCTTCAGAAGTTCTGCGTAATACCAACATAAAAGCAACTGACAATTCTCGTATTGTTGCATCACTTAGTT
>TBL_comb47_HYPODRAFT_10000659_pt1 | contig 45768 bp, 43 predicted proteins | sample TroBogypolimnion_40_FD_10682 | JGI IMG/M metagenome (IMG submission 10682)
CCCACCTTCCTCCATAATAACCTGAGCCGCCATATCCATATCCATAGTTTACGCCACCATAATAACCGATGTCCGACGCCCAATAACCATCATTAAATCTATAAGACCCGCCACTGAAATTCCAATATCCAGGTGTCCACAAATAGCCAAGCCTTGGAGGACTGACCCAAACACCCGGCACCCAATAATAATCATTGTCATAATAAGCCCAATAACCAGGCGTCCAAAGATATCCATCGACAGGACATAGAGGTTGATCATAAACAGGTAATGACGGGGGTGCATTACGTATTGATACCTCTATGCCTACTGTTGTTTGTCCATAAGACTTTGGCAGTTCTATAAACATGACCAACAAGCAAGAAAAAATGATTGCTATACTTTTAATTGTTTTCATTTCTATTATTTATTAAATTACAACTAGATTTTTACAGTATAAAGGTGATGTTACTTATTTTGGAAAGTATTACATAACTTTATAAATTAGTTACATCTTTCTCACATTTAATGGTAATACTTTTTGAATGTCAGACTGTCATATCTTCTTTATTAGATTAGGTTATATTGATTTTTGATTTTAATATCCTACCACAAATACATTAAAACCAAAATGTCAACAAATTCAATCTGTGGAATAATATTAAAAACAGATTGATTTTATAAATTACCAAAGTAGAATTAACTATCAAAAAAATGATATTAACAGCTATGGCTAATACGAAGAATTTCATGAGTTCAGCGCTATTCGGCATGGTGTTTCGGTTGCACAACATTCTTTGCTGTAACCCATTATTCGATTTAGTTGTCAATGGGTTCTGTAGTTTTTCATTTGGATGAATCAGCCTTTGTCGGTTTGATTAGGGTTATTTATCTTTCAAAACCGTTTTAAATGTATTTGAGTTTCGTAACATTAGCTGCAATTAAAAATATTAGGTAGAGGACTATTCGGCAGAGGAAGTACAGTCCTGCATTCTCTTACTGTCCATAACATCAAATGTTACCAACATATCCTCATATTAATATCATATATATGAATACAGTTAATACTAATCTAACCAGAATCCCCTTGAGTTTAATGTACATCCGGCTGGCATTGGGCTTTCTAATCATTTTCCTATCCTATTCTCAGACAACATTCTTTCGGATAATAATCGTATCGCTCATATTTTTAGGCCTACTAACTGATATTTTTGATGGAATAATAGCACGAAGATTAAATATTTCTTCACAAAAGTTAAGACGGATGGACTCTTCGATCGATCAGGCATTCTGGATTTGCTGCCTGATTGGTACCTGGATGATTTGTCCTGAATTTTTTAAAGCCAATTCTGAAAAACTTTTAATAATCCTTATTGTTGAAGGATTAACCTATGTCGTAAGTTATCTGCGATTTGGAAAAGAAGTTGCAACTCATGCCATTATGTCAAAAATATGGACCTTGTCAATAATGGCTGCTATCATACAGGTAGTACTCAGTTGCAATTCTTTCATTCTGTTTGAGCTTTGCTTTTATATTGGAATAATTTCCAGACTGGAGATCATCGGCATTTTATTCATCCTAAAGGAGTGGACAAATGATGTACCAAGTATCTACCATGCGATATTAATCCGACAGGGCAAAGAGATCAAAAGACACAAACTGTTGAATGGATAAATACAGCATAGGTAATTCAATTAAAAAGAAAAAGAAAGCGATGGAAAATCAAGTGACCTATTATGAGCAAAAACTTCAGTTTGAGGTTGATTCATGGGATCTCGCTGATGCATTAAAAGGTGGTAAACCTATCATTCCGATTGACACCCGTTCATTCGAAGCCTATGATAATGAGCATATCCCTTCATCAATTAACATTCCTCACCGCACCATGACCGTTGAAAATACTTCACATCTGGATAAAGAAACGTTATATATAACCTATTGTGATGGGATCGGATGTAATGCTTCGACCAAGGGCGCTATAAATATGGTGAAACTGGGGTTTAAAGTGAAAGAACTAATGGGCGGAATTGATTGGTGGAAAAGAGATGGATATGAAACCCACGGAATGAAAGCGAAAGCGGGAGAAATAATCACCTGTGGATGTTAAGCAATCGGATTTGCTTATTGATTGATTATGCTTTATGCTATTTTGAACTTTTGTGTACACCTGTTCAGAAATGTCATAAGTAATCTTTAGAATCTCATATTCAATTAAGTATTTAGGACTATGGAAAACAAAACAATTATAAGCATAAAACCTCTCGGGTTTAACTGGCCGGTTGCCAATCCGTTTCTGTTTTGTGCACACCATCTCGATCTTTATCCTGCTGGAAATGAAGAAATGGAGCCGGCAGCCTCATTGAAAGGTCGCGATATTGGTCAGGATTTCACCCTGAAAGATGGTTGGCGCATGTACCATGGCGAAACCATCCCCGGATTTCCTGTTCACCCTCACCGTGGATTCGAAACAGTTACTATCGTGAAAACTGGCCTCGTGGATCACTCAGATTCACAAGAGCAGGCCGGAAGATATGGAAACGGAGATGTGCAATGGATGACTGCGGGTGAAGGGCTGCAACATAGCGAAATGTTCCCCCTGTTGAATCAGCATGGTGAGAATCCTGCAGAACTTTTCCAGGTTTGGCTTAATCTGCCCAAGGCCAAAAAACTAGTAAAACCCTATTTCAAAATGTTATGGTCTGAAGATATTCCTAAATGGAAACATACCGATGAAAATGGCAAAGAGGTTGACGTCACAATTATTGCTGGAAGTATTGATGGTATAAAACCACTTCCAACAGCTCCGGATTCCTGGGCATCTGATCCTGAGAACGAAGTAGCAATCTGGACAATCAAAATGGCAGCAGGAGCAAAATGGATACTCCCGCTGGCCAGCGTTCAGGCCAATCGTATGCTCTATTTGCACCAGGGAACTTCCATTCTGTTGAATGGAACATTTATCGACTCACATAAGTCAGTCGAATTAAAGGCTGATCAGGAAGTGCTTATCGAAAATGGTATTTCAGAAAGTAATTTGCTCTTGCTACAGGGCAGGCCCATTAACGAACCCATTGTCCAATACGGCCCGTTTGTTATGAATTCCCAGATTGAAATTCAGCAAACCATAGCTGATTATCAACGAACCGAATTTGGCGGCTGGCCATGGCCCAGACGCGACATGGTTCATCCACGTTCAAAAGGACGCTTTGCCCGTTATCATGACGGTTCAGAGGAAGTCCGGTGTCCAGTTAAATATTGAAATGCAAAACTCTTATTTCTAATCCTTCGAATATAAATGCCAATTCCAAGATCGATTCTACTATTCATCCTTGCCGGATTCTGTGAGATTGGCGGAGGTTACCTGGTGTGGCTCTGGCTCAAAGAAGACAAATCACTTTGGTACGGACTTCTGGGAGGGGCAATACTCGTTCTGTATGGCGTCGTGGCCACTTTGCAAAGCTCCAATTTTGCCCGTGTTTATGCCACTTACGGAGGCTTTTTCATTGTCATGTCCTTATTGTGGGCCATGAAATTTGACCATTTTACTCCCGACAAATATGACATTATAGGTGCAATGATAGCCTTAACAGGTGTATGCATCATCTATTATGCTCCGAGATGAAATAAAATAGATTCACACAAGGCATCTGATACCGTCGATTTGCAAATAAATGCTTATTAAACCCCAGTGAGAGATTCTTTACACCAATTGCTTGAAAGTTGATTATAGTTGCTTAACTTTATAGAACAACGGATGTGTTATCGTTGAGCATTTTCTTTATCTATAGGAGAGTAATCAATGAACAGGCAAATATACTATCTCGGTATTGACGTTGGTTCTGTTTCAGTTTCGATGGTCTTGATGGATGAATCCAACCGGATTATTCAAACAGATTATACTTTTCATAAAGGACAAATCGTCGAATGTCTTTCTGATCTGCTAAAAGACATAGACTTATCCCAAATCAAAACCATCGGCTATACTTCTTCAACGCCCAAAATACTAAAACTAGGCAAAGTAACGGATTCAAGGGTTGCAGCCATCACCGCAGCCAAGATGTTGCACCCGGATGTAAATGCTCTCTTGATTATTGGGTCGGAAAAATTTGGACTTATCACATTCAATGAAAAAGGCGAGTATCTGAATTATAAATCGAATTCTTCCTGTGCTGCAGGCACCGGCAGTTTCCTAGATCAGCAGGCCGAAAGGCTGAATCTGGAGAATATTCAAAAGTTTAGCGTACTTGCTTATTCCAATCGTGGCAGTTTCCCAATGATCGCTTCCCGGTGTGCCGTATTTGCTAAAACCGATCTGATCCATGCCCAGCAGGAAGGTTATTCGCTGGAAGAAATTTGTGACGGGCTATCCTATGGATTGGCTAAAAACATAGTCGATACGGTCTTCCTGAGCAATACCTATACCTGTGTGATCGCTTCGGGAGGGGTAGCTTTAAACAAAGCAGTTATCCGGCATATCGGGAATCTGACACATCAAACCATCCTGTCAGACGACTATGCAAATTGCTATGGCGCCATCGGGGCAGCCTTAAATGCAAGAGATGATCTGTCCATCCTCTCTCCGATAACAAGCATTGACCAAATCATCGTAGTTGAAAAGAATTATAAAAAGGCCTATTATCCCCCCCTGGAATTGAAGTTGTCCGACTATCCCAACTTTAATTCCCATCTCAACTATGAATTTCAATCCAAGGCTTTCCCAACGATGAAGCCAGTTGAAATTGATCTTTATATAAAGCCACCAGGGAATAAGATTACACCTGTTTATCTGGGCATTGACATTGGTTCAACAAGTACCAAAGCGGTCTTGCTCGATCAGAAGAAGCAGGTACTGGCAGGTTTGTATACCCGAACATCAGGGCAGCCATTGCAGGCCGTACAGCTTATCTTCGAAGCCATCTGTAATATACAGGAAACTCAGCATTTCAAACTGAAGGTAGTCGGGGCCGGAACCACTGGTTCGGGCAGAAAGTTTATGGGTAAGATCCTTGGAGCGGATATCATGCCCGACGAAATCACCGCTCATGCGAGGGCCGCCTTTGAGTTGAATCCCGAAACAGATACTATTATTGAAATCGGAGGTCAGGATTCAAAATTTACCCTAATGGATCATGGGATGGTTACCTTCTCGGCCATGAACAATGTTTGCGCCGCAGGAACAGGTAGTTTTATTGAAGAGCAGGCCAAAAGAATGAGATGTCCATTAAGCGATTATTCAAGACGTGCCGAAAATACGAGGGCTCCCCTTGCCAGTGACCGCTGTACTGTTTTTATGGAACGTGATCTCAACCGTTATCTCAATGAAGGATACGAAGTAAATGAAATACTGGCTTCGGTCCTTCATTCCATCCGTGATAACTATCTCACCAAGGTGGCCTTGAATAGTCAGATTGGTAAAAACATATTCTTCCAGGGAGCTACGGCAAAAAATAAATCACTGGTTGCCGCCTTCGAACAAAAACTACAGAAGCCCATTATGGTGTCCAAATATTGTCATTTAACAGGTGCATTGGGCACTGCGCTTGAATTACATGACAAGAATGCCGGCTCCTCCCGGTTCCGTGGGCTTGAACTTTACAAAAAAGAAATACCGGTACGTTCCGAGACCTGTGAGTTATGTACCAACAGCTGCAAACTGAAGGTGGCCGAAATCGACTCTGAAACCGAAGCCTATGGTTTCCTCTGCGGAAGAGATTATCACATTACTAAATTTGTAAAGAACAATTCACTCTCCTTTCAGTTGATTCCTATGAGAAAAGAAATATACCGGTTTAAGCCTTCTGCAAACAAGAAGTCAATTACAATTGGCCTTCCAGCCGGGCTTCATCTCTATGAGGATATCCATTTCTGGCAGAAATTCTTCGACCTGCTGTCAATCAATACGATCACCAGTGAAGCCTGTACAACGGCGGCAAAGGATGGGAAAAACATCAGTGAAGCCGAATTCTGTTCACCTATGGCGGCCATGTTCGGGCATGTGAATTATCTAATGAATAAGAGCGATTATATTTTCCTGCCGGTTTATCTGGAGGAGACCCACGAAACAAAAAGAAACAAGCTCTACTGTTATTATACCCAATTCGTTTCATCCGTCATTTCAGTACAGAAACATTTTATGCCCAGAGAGAAAATTCTGTCCCCTGTTATTAAATCCTCCCAGGGCGAGCCTTTTATCCAGCTCGAATTAAACCGGATGCTAAAGTCAATCGGATTCAAAGAAACAAGCCTTTACCAGGTAGCGATGGCTTATGAGAACGCCAAAAGGTACTCGCAATCAGTATTAAAGAAATGGCAATCGATCTATCAGGAAGAAACAAAGAATCCGAATGATATATACGTGATGTTACTTGGCAGGCCCTATACGGTTTTATCTCCTGCCATGAATCATCACATTCCTGATATCATTGAAAAAAACGGTATCCAATCCTTCTATATGGATATGTTGCCTTTTAAGCCGGAAGAAATTTCAAGGTCTGAAGAATTGATAAAAACCATCCAGTGGAAGTTTGCCTCCAAAATACTCTATGCTGCGCGGACAGTGGCCCAGACTAAAAACTGCTATCCGGTATTGATCACATCCTTTAAGTGTACCCCCGATTCGTTTGTCATTGAATATTTCAAGGAAATCATGAATTCCTTTCGTAAGCCATACTTAATCCTGCAACTTGATGAACATGACTCGGCAGTAGGCTATGAAACACGCATTGAAGCCGGAATAAGGGCCTTCCGGAACCACCGTCAAAGAGAAATGTCAGCAATACCTAAATTACATGAACTCATTAATGAAATAAAGGATCCTCCCATAAAAGGAATCAACTCTGAAAATCACAATTCATGGGAGAAACAGATGAAGTCAATGATGAATGAAGCCTATGATACCCTCAGGGCCTATGCCATTGATATCAGGAAATTGAACATTTCGCTTCCTTCAACCAATCTTCCCGAAAATAATCTGTCAAATTCATTCCTCAAAGGGGCGAACAACCTTAAGAACAAGACTCTGTTGCTTCCATCCTGGGATCCGGGTGTCGGCCCCTTGCTCGAAGCAGTTCTCCTGAACAGCGGGTTCGATGTGCGTCTGGTAAGCAGTACCAGCGAATCCATCCAGCGCAGTCTGAGCAACAATACAGGTCAATGCCTCCCCTTGAACATTATCGTGCAAAATGCGATCGAATATATCGAGACCCATCACCTTAATCCTTCTGACACTTCGCTGTGGATGGCAAAATCATCACTCTCGTGCAACTTAAGCATGTTCCCCAACTACATGAAAAAGTTACTGAATAATTACGGGAAAGGGCTGGAGAATACTACTGTTTACGTTGGCGACGGTCTGTTCTATGATATATCACTCCAAACGGCCATTAATACCTACCTTGCCTATATGTTCGGTGGATATGTCCGAAAAATAGGGTGTAAAATCAGACCCTATGAAACACATGCAGGGGAAACGAACCGGGTAATCAAAAAAGCGAATGCAACCCTGTATGACTTGTTTAAAAACGGCAAACCCAAAGAACCTGCACTGGACCAGATCATTCAATCATTTGAAAATGTTGAAATTAAGCCCGCTGACCGGCCCAAGGTTGCAATCTTCGGCGATCTGTATGTCCGCGACAACGATCTGATGAACCAGGAGTTGATCAAAACCATCGAAGATAATGGCGGTGAAGTCATTACCACCCCCTACAGCGAATACATGAAAATTGTGGCCGGAACACTGGTTGAAAGAAGATTCAAAGAAGGACGTTACCTCGAATACGCTAAAATCAGATTCCTGTCTTCATTAATTCCTCTGATCGAAGATAAATTCAATCCCTATTTCAACCGGATTATGGGCAAGCCCAAGAACGGTGAAGGCATGAAACATGAAGACTGGCTGAACCAATTTGGACTGAATCTGATGCACTCAGGCGAATCCGTTGAAAACATTCTGAAAATCCATGCCCTCATTCATCAGCATCCTGATATCTCCTTGTTTATTCAGACCAATCCTTCCTATTGCTGCCCCTCCCTGGTGACAGAAGCCATGTCATCAAGAATTGAAGAAATTACTGGCATTCCGGTTGTTACCATCGAATATGACGGCACCACCGGGTTTAAAAACGAAGATATTATTCCTTATTTAAAATACAGCAGGTCAAAAGAGCGGACGAACTTAAACCTCTGCTGATCGCAAAAAAAATCAACAACCAGGAACAAAAGATAACTATCATTCCGTGCGTGTTTTTACCTCAAATTTTATATCTTTAGACTTCGAATAATCCAATGCCAAATTGTGACAATAAGATTCAACAATAAACCTATTGAATCGATACTCCAATTCTCCGCCCATCCACATCTATTTCCGAAATGAATTAAACCTGCTTTTGAGCTACACGGACTGTACCCGGGAGGGGATTGCCTCGTGTTTGCTTCGGATCAATTAATCTATGATTGATTTGCAACTATACTAAAATCCAGATCTTAGTACAGTTATAGATCAGTCATAGTACAGATATAGAAAAGGGATACCCTCTTCATACCCCCTCGATACCTATCCCAATACAATCCGCTTTACAACGGCATTTATCCGAATAGTCATTTTAACGAATGGCGTTTTCACATATATGCATTTCAAATGGGCATACTGTTGCGTGAATCTTTAGTGCAAAATAACAGATTAAGTCGAACACGCAATTCGGAAAGTAGTGAATAGCTCGTAAGGTTAGCTTTTCAATATTATGTAGATTTAATTCTAAAAATGAAATAGGGTACAACGAATTAAACACGAAAAACGGGTGAATAATTAGTTAATGCTTTGAACCAAAAATAGATAAAGACCGGGAAAAGCAATCTTTTCAGACTTCCATATTTTTAGATATCTGCTCATTTAATATTCTTATAATATTTGTAAAGTGGCTTTGATTCTTGAATAGATTAGGTTAAATTTGGTAAGTAAACGGTGAGGTATTATTTAAGAAAAAGGAATCTCACCGATTACGACTATATCGCAAACACCCACTATTAGCTGTTATACAATGATCTCACCAAATAACCTAATTTTATGGAAACATTGAATACTATGCTAAAAAATTAAGTGATTTAATAAGAGTGACAATGACAGACGATAAAAGAAAAGAAATCAAAGAAATTCTTGGAAGAGCAAAATGGTTACTCTTAGCGGGTGCCCTTGTTATTCTTATTACGCCTTTCGTTTTGACTGGTCATTTCTTTCACGAAAGATTTAATTTTAGTGAGACTGGACAAATAGGCGACACAATTGGTGGTATTACTGCACCATTCATGAATTTAATTGGTGCATTTCTTGTTTTCTATGCGCTAAAAGCTCAGGTAAAAGCAAATGAATTATTTCAAGACCAAATTGACAAAGACAATGAAGAAAAGGAATGCATGAATGAAGGGCAAAATCTAAATCAATTATATTCCTATTTGACAGACAGCATAAACAGTTTTCACTTCAAAACACTTCCAATTGAGCAACTTAAAAACATTAAAGACATTGAAACTAAAGTTGAATTCAAAGGTGGTGATGCATTTTATCATCTGTTCTCTCAAATACGATGTCATTTTCACGGGACACAAGCAGAATTACATAGCCAACAAGCTGTATCAGAACTTTTAAGTGTGCTTAAAATTATGGAGTTGGTTCTTGACAAACTTGAAAACGCCAAAAGTAAAAACAAAGAAATTTTAACCACTCTTGTTCGACATTTGTTTGACTATAAAATTGTAACACGGATTCGAGACGAGCAGGAAAACGCATTGAATTTAGAATTCTGTGAAGTTTGTCAATGTAATCATGGACTACCTGACGAACTAAAGAACTTAATAATTCGAATAAGACATAAACTGACATAAAAGTAAAGAATAAAATAACCGAATTAATCCAACAACATATAAACTACCTAATATCAAGTCGTCCAACAATGTGTGCAATGGATCAGACACTCCATAAATTTTAAAACTAGTTGATATGAACATTGACGATTTAATTAACAAATTCAAGAAAAATGCACCTTCTGAAATTCTAGGTGTAAAAGTCAATCCTGAAGCATTAGCTTATATAACTATTGGTAACCAAGCTTTTGAACAGAACAATTATGCTCAGGCAATTACTTATTTTTCAAAAGCAATTGAACTCGATCCTAAAAATTGGCACTCTCATTATAAAAGAGGCGATTGTTACAAATTGACACAAAAATTTGACAAAGCGTTAGAGGACTTGTTAAAATCAAAAGCCTTAGACGACAACTTTGATAATAATCAATCAATAGCTGAATGCTATCTCTTAAAAAAGGATTATTTAATAGCTGTTGGATATTTTAACACCACAATAAAGAAATTGGAAAAAGAAGAGGCAATTGACACAGGCAAAATGATGGGGATAAATTACGGTGCGACAAAAGCAAGAGTCTTAAACAATCAGGCGGTCTGTTATTTTCATTTACAACAACTTGATCAAGCAATTGATTGCACTACAAAAGGTATAAGAGCAAATCCAAATTATCCAAATAATTATAGCATTAGAGGCATGAGCTATTTGCAACAGGGGAATCGTACTCAAGCAATTAATGACTTACAATTTGCTGCTCGATTAGGAGATCCAAGAGCAAATGCAATTCTATCCCAGATTTGATTGGGAAGATAAAATAAGATCTAATATCAATAAGCTATTAAAAATGAAATCTTATGGGAATATTTGATTTTTTTAAATCCAAGGGCACTAAAATTGATGCATTTGGATATTGCGATGAACTTTTTGAACAAGGAAAATATCAAGAAGCCATTAGAGTGTTAGATATAGCTATAGATACCGATCCTACGAACTGGTATTCGTATTTCAGAAAAGGCAAATGTTATCAATTCATGAACAATTTTCACAAAGCAATTGATGAATATAAAAAAGGGTTACGTTTTGACGAGTGTTTTGATCTGTACAGAGGGATTGGGGAGTGTTATTTAATGACAGAACAATGGTTGAGCGGAAAAAATGCATTGTTAAAATCATATTCTTTATTGTTAGATTTAGAAAGAGGCCCATCATCGAATATTGTTAATATTAATATTATTCCTAATGACAAAGCAAACATTTTAAATAATCTGGCAATTGCTCTTTTTAACTTAGGTGAAATTCAAGATGCAATTAAGTATTCGGAAACTGGCATCAAATTTGACCCAAATTTTGCTGGGAATTATAGAATTTTAGGCACAATATTATTAGATACTACTGATTATACGGAAGGAATTAAACTACTGAAAAAGGCGGTAAGCTTAGGAGATGAAATGGCTAAAACAATATTAAATGACTTAATTTAAGCAAGAATTAAGTTTAAAGTAAGAAACTCAATTTGCTAAAATCAAATTACTTCAAACTTAATATTACAAATACGGCTTATTCTTCAACTACACGTCTAAAATGAAAATATAACATTGAAAAATAATTTACTGAATTTGATATTTTTCAAGATAGATGATTACTTTTAATCAGACAATCTCTAGTAACCCATGCCACACAGTACCTACCTCCGATCAATCCAAGCTAAGACACCTCAACGAATATCGTGAAACTTAATCTTTATCTTAAAGATGAATATTATAAACGCTTTGGAATATACTTCAACTTCTTTATTGAGGAAGTCAATTGAACAATTTTGTCTAGCGTATAGCCTAAATGGAGGAAATGGGGAAGATGGGTTACTGTGCCGATGATTCCTGTGAATGCTCATAAGGTCATCTACAAGATGTAGAAACCTTTTACATAAAATCTGAAATCCTTTAAAAAATGATTAAATTCGTTTCATTAAAAGCCAACCAATCAGATGCCTAATATTTCACAAAAGATTGACAGACTTAGCAATTCAATCGAAAACCGTATTTCAGGTGATAGTTTTGCAACTGATGTTGTTGAATTGAATATTGAGGAATTGAAGATATTTTAATAATTGATCTCATGGGACACATTAAGGAACCGGAAGGAGTTGATTTCACCGTAATACCACAAACCAAACCAGATAAGGAAGCGGATAGAATGTTTAGCAAATTCATCCAGGAACAAAAGCTTAAAAATCCCAAAGAGCGAGCCAAAATAGAAGCAAAAGCTAAAGATATTATTCGGAAATACGAAGCTTCACGGGGCTTGATAGAGACAACAGAAGTTTCAGGATACATAAAAGAACCGAAAGGGGTTGATTTTACAGTGATACCACGAACAAAGCCTGAAGAAGAAACGGACAGAATGGTAAGTGATTTTATCCAAACCTATAAGCCGAAAAATGAAAACAACAAATAGCGGAAATCGGAAAGGGGAAACGTAGGAAATGGAGTCTAGCTCCGCAAAACATACCATATTGACGCAAAATTCACCGATGTCTTGGATTGTAGCGTTTTCGTATTTACATTTATAAAATAAATGTCGAATATAGGTTTACAGACCCAAAGAACAAATAAGACTGTATAATCTAACAGATGGGTTTATCGTATTTTAGGAAGCAATTAAATTCATTGAATCTAAACTCACATTAAATCCGGTGGCTGTATTCAGGAGTAAAAAACGTTCTTTGACATGTTGTAATATATAAAGAGGGATTAGCAGGGGTGTAACAAGAGGATTATTGAGCCTGAGCAGAAATATCTTTCTTTAGGGGTTGAAGCAATGAGGGATAATGGAAATCTTTTGTTTACAAAAAATTCTTATCCAGGTACTCCTGAAATCTATCCTTGTACAGATCGCTGACCGGAATGTAGGTTTTGCCAAAGATGATGCGGCTGCGCTCGATGGTATCTATACGGTCGAGATTTACGATGAAGGAGCGGTGCACCCGCATGAATTTGCTCTCGGGTAGTTTCTGTTCAAGCGATTTCATTGAATTGAGCGAAAGTACCGGTTTGTCTTCTCCGGTAGTATAGACCTTGATGTAGTCTTTTAAGCCTTCAATATAGAGAATATCATTGAAATTGATCCGTCTGATCTTGTATTCCGACTTCAGAAACAGGAATTGACTGTTTGCTTCAATAGAGGGCAGTGAATTGGCTTCCAGTTCCGACTGTTTGCGCGCTTTTTGAGCAGCCTTCAGAAACTCTTCATAGCTGAAAGGCTTCAGCAAATAATCGATGGCATTTAGCTTAAATCCTTCGACAGCATATTTCTCGTAAGCAGTAGTGAATACAATTTTAGTGGTGTTTTCAAGACTTCGGGCAAACTCAATACCGGTCAGATCGGGCATCTGGATGTCAACAAAGATCAGATCAACAGCCTGGGTGGAAAGAAAATCCAGGACATCTAGCGGATTGTCGAACGCGCCAATGAGCTCCAGAAAAGGCGTTTTTTCGATATAATCGCTTACCAGTCGAAGGGCAAGCGGTTCATCATCGATGGCAATGGTTCTCAGTTTCATACCTTAGCATTTTCGTTTTTGATTGAAAGGTCAACCTTAAAAATAGTATCGCCTTTGTCAATCTTCAGATCATATTTGCCAGCAAACAATAAATGTAAGCGTTTTTTAACATTTTCCAAGCCAATGCCTGAATGCTGAAGATCTTCTGAGGTAGCAACTTTCCCAATGCTGTTCTCAGCATAGAAATGAATCTGATCACCTTCAATTTTCATCTGGATGGTTATGAATGAACGTTCACGGTAACTGACTCCATGCTTGAAGGCATTCTCGATAAACGGGACAAAAAGCAGGGGAGGCACTGTAAAATCTGTAAATGTCTTCGGAAAATCAACATTCAACTCAACCTTTGAATTCAGACGTAGCTTCATCAGGTCGATGTAATTCTGCATGAAATCAATTTCATGGCTCATCAGTGTTTCGCCATGTTCCGATTCATATAGCAGGTAGCGCATCAGTTTTGATAATTTAAGCACCGAGTCCTGTGCTGTTGGTCCATCGATGCCAATAAGCGAGTAAATGTTGTTCAGGGTATTGAAGAAAAAGTGAGGACTAACCTGATTCTTCAGAAAGGCAAGTTCTGAATTCAGCTTCTCCTTTTCAAGTTCCTTTTGTTTCTTTTCATTCTGTTTGAGCTTTTCCATCACACCCAGTCCCATAGCAAATCCAGAGATCAGGCTTGAAGCCAGAATATGGTTGAAGAATCCAAATATGCGGAAGGGGGGTGTAGTGTTATCTCCCGTCACCTTCTTATAAGCTTCCATAAACCTGGCATCCCGAACAGGATCACTGAGAAGATTATCGTTTATAAAACTAGTAATCATATAGGATAGCAGGATAATACCAACCAAAATCACAAGGTATAGAGCCCTTTTATCCTTCAGAAAGAACTGTGGGACCAACCATAAGTATCCCAGATAAAAAATAGCAACAGCCGAAAGCGTATGCACGTAAAACTGATACAAACGAAGCCGGTCGCCACCACCGAAAGCATAGTTCAGGTAGAGTGGAACAATAATAACAATAATCCAGACAATTGCATGGAGTATTAATGCAATACGCTTATCGGGTATGGATATCGATTTGAACATGGTTCATTTTTATCAAAGATAACAGAACAATTACTATTTACCATTTAACGATTTACGATTTACTGTTTACAAATAGCCTTGCTTTTTAAAAGCAAATCGTAAATCGTAAAATCGTAAATCGTTTATACATTTAATTCCTTATTCGTATCGCAATGCATCGATCGGGTTCAGGCTTGCAGCTTTCTTGGCAGGATACCATCCAAAGAATATACCGATGGCCGAACAAACCAGGAATGCAAGGACAACAGATTGTGTGGTAATTACTACCGGCCAACCCATTAAAGAACCGACCATAGCGCTGATCAGGTACCCGAGCATAATCCCGAATACTCCTCCTGAAACGCTCAGCATGGTGGACTCTATCAGGAATTGCATTAAGATGTCCTGACCCTTGCCGCCAATCGACATACGCAGACCAATCTCGCGGGTGCGCTCAGTAACTGATACATACATGATGTTCATGATTCCAATACCGCCCACCAATAAGGAGATTCCTGAAATAGCTCCTAAGAGTGCCGTAAGAATATCGCTTATCGAGGTAAATGTTTTTACCAGTTCTGACTGCGACATTACCCTGAAATCATCGTCAGTTGGTTTACTGATTTTGTGCTGTTTGCGCATTGTAGTAGTCAGTTCATCGATAGCCTCGGTAGTTCTGTCTTCACTGATCGCTGAAGTGAATATTCCTGTAATATAGTCTATTGCCAAAAAACGCCGTTGAACAGTAGTGTATGGCGCAATCATCACATCATCCTGATCCTGTCCAAACGAGTTATCACCCTTTTCGCTCAATACACCGATAACGGTCATCGGAATATTCTTAAACCGGATGGTTTGGCCAATTGGGTCAGTCCCTTTGGGGAAGATATTTGTGATAACCGTTTTTCCGATCAGACATACCTTTGCCAGGGAGGTAATTTCCCTATCGGTAAATATACGACCACTTGCAACATCTAACTTTTTGATTCCCAAATATAAAGTATTTGCCCCAAACAGGGTAGTCGGCCAGTTTTGATTGCCGAAAACAGCTTGCCCATTCGAGCGCACTTCAGGTGAAACAGCAATGATATCGGGGCAATTTTGCTGAATGGCCGCCACATCCTCCATTTTAAGGGACTGGCTGCCCGAGTTTCCCATCATGACACCACCACGCTGTTGCGAGCCAGGCATAATGAAGACCAGGTTAGAGCCCATGCTTGACATTTGGTCCTGAATGCTTTTTTTCGATCCCTGACCGATGGCGAGCATGGCGATGACCGATGCCACACCTATAATGATTCCCAGCATCGTAAGAAATGCACGGAATTTATTTCTCATCAGTGCATTCTTTGCAATCTTCAGCAGATTTGAATAGTTCATTTTTCTGAAGTTTTAAATTTCGTGTTCCGCAATGGGAAGTGATTTAAGCATGTCGGCGGCGGATAAACGGTCGTCGACTATTTGTTCCTTAACAACCAGGCCATCGCGGAAAATAATGTTCCGTGAGGTCAGTCGTGCAATATCAGGTTCATGAGTCACAAAAACGATGGTCTTTCCTTTATCGGCATTTAACCGTTGAAAGAGTTCCATGATTTCGTATGAAGTTCGTGAGTCGAGGTTTCCGGTGGCCTCATCGGCAAGTATTACTACCGGGTCATTCACCAGCGAGCGGGCAATGGCCACACGTTGCTGCTGTCCTCCTGAAAGTTGGTTGGGCATGTGGTGCATCCTGTCGGCAAGGCCTACAGACTCAAGTGCCTCAATAGCACGCTCTTTACGTTCTCTTGCTTTCACTTTGCTATTATAAAAAAGCGGCAGTTCAACATTCTCGAGTGCCGAGGTCCTTGACAATAAGTTATAGGACTGGAATACAAAGCCCAGTTTCTTGTTTCTCAGTTCAGCCAATTCATTCCTGTTGAGTTCAGAAACGCTGATCCCATCAAGCTTATATTCTCCACTGCTTGGTTTATCGAGGCATCCAAGGATATTCAGCATGGTCGATTTTCCTGACCCGCTGGCTCCCATGATGGCAACGAATTCGCCTTCCCTGATCTGGATATTGATGCCTTTCAATGCCCGTACAGTGACATCTCCGACAAAAAAATCCTTCTTCAGGTTAATGACTTCTATAATTGCGTGTTTCATAGTTTTACCTTCTTTGTCCCGGACGTGTCGGCATGAACGGGCTCTTTGATGCCTTTTTTATCTCTGCGGCTTTCTCGATGGCCATGGACAGGATTATTTCATCGCCTTCATTTACTCCTGAAATCACTTCATAGTTTATCCCATCATTAGTCCCGATTTTAATTTCACTCTTTTGAATGACTCCACCATTCTTTGTCCAGATGAAATTCATATCCTTCTGCAATGGATTCACCTTCTGAATACTTTGATCCATCTTTTTCTGGTCTTCTTCAGGCAATGATTTCAGGTAAGATGAATAAGTTGTTTCGTCAGGAGTAAACCGCAGCGCTTTCCCCGGAACTACCAGAATTTCCTTTTTTTCATTCACAAAGACGATAATATTTGCAGTCATCCCTGGCATAAGCTTCAATTCAGGATTTGGTGCCTGAACGATGACAGTGTAAGTTACCACGTTCGAAGTCACCACAGGCTGTAACCGGATTTCACTGACTGAACCGGCAAATTTAATATCGGGATAAGAATCAACCGTAAATTCAACCCTTTGATTCATTCGGATCTGGCCTATGTCGGCTTCGTCTACCTTGACTTCCACCCTCATCTGAGTCAGATCATTGGCGATCGAAAAAAGTGTAGGCGTATTAAAGCTGGCAGCTACCGTCTGACCTTCGTCAACTGCACGGTCGAGGATGATACCGTCGATAGGAGAGTAAATCCTTGCATACGAAAGATTAATCTTGTTTTTGTCATATACGGATTTGGCATTGCTGAGCGAAGCTACGGCATTGTTATAATTATACTCTGCAAGATCAAAATCGGTCTGTGCAATCAGTTTTTTTCCGATCAGAACCTTGTATCGTTCGAAAGTAGCTTTCTGATACTTTACCTGGGCATCAGCCTGGTCAACCGAAGCTTTCGATTGTTCCAACTGGGCCAACAAAGGAGTTTCGTCAATCTGGGCCAGCAATTGGCCTTTCTTTACTTGCGAATTGAAATCAACGAAGATTTTTTCAATTACTCCCGACACCTGGGTTCCAACAGCAACAGTTTTAACGGCTTCAATGGTCCCTGTTGCCGTAACTGTTTTGCTAATGGTTCCTTTGCCTATTTTCGCTGTTTCGAATGCAAAGGTCTGTTCGGCATTGCGAAACGACCTGAATCCGAAATAACCGGCAACAAGAATGAGTATTGCTGCGGTGGTGTATAAAACTCTTTTTTTCATGATATTGTATTTAATGTTTTTCTTCTCTAAATTATATTCAAGCTCTATATTTTTAACTCTTCTTATAGTGTCAAAGGAATACCTTTATAATAATCAAGCACCTTAAGTGTGAAAATCAGGTTGTATTTTGATTGGAGCAACTTACTTTCTGAGGTAATCAGGTTTGTTTTCTGTACCAGAAAATCGACTGAATTAAGTAACCCTACTTTAAACTTTTCGTCAGTAACATCGTACGATTCCTTGGCAGATTGCTGTAGTTCAAGACTGGCATTATATTGTTCCTGGGCCGAAATGACATCCACACAAGCCTGTTCAATCTCTTTCCTAAGTTGATTTTTAGTATTAACCACATCCAATTCAGCATTGTCTACATTGATTGCAGCAATCCCTACGTTGGTCTTTATCTGTTTTTTCTGAAAAATGGGTATCGAAAGATTTAATCCAAGCGATGGATTTATTTTATCATTTAATTGGGAGGTATAGTTTGAATTTGTTGTCAGACTTGAATAACCACTCGATAATCCACCATTCAATGAAATAACGGGCAGATAATCTGCTTTGGCGATTTGCACATTCAATGCAGTGCTTTCCTTGGTCAGTTCAGCATTCTTAATCTCAGGCTTAATCCCGAGGGCAAGGTTGTAAATATCCTGTGAGTTAGGCTGAACAGTCACTATTAATATACTGTCGAGATTTGGTGAACTTACTGTAAAATTTGGATCAACTGGTAATTCCATCAACTGTTCCAAAGTAACATTGTCGATGGCATAGGTACTTTGTGCCGTCGCCAGGGTTGATTTCTCACTCGAAAGTTCAGATTTGATCTGTAAATAATCAGACAACGAAATGAGCCCGATATCCATACGTTCTTTAGCCAGACCCAACTGTTCAGTTGTCGATTCGATCTGTTTCTTTGCATTTTTAACATTTTCATTGGCATACAGCAACTGAAGATAGGCATTGACGATATTCAAGCCAACGGATTCCTTTACTGACTCCGAATAATACTTTCCGCTTTCAAGGTTCAATTCGGCCTGTTTGATCCGAATCTTTAGCTTCTCGCCGTTGTACAGCGAAACACTGGTATTAACACCGTAGTTGGTGCTGTTCGAACCATTACTGCTGCCATACTGACCGGTTGTTGCATCAAATCCCTTGTACCAGTTCAGATTTTCACTGACTGATGCACTGACTGTTGGCAAGCGGTTAAATTTAGCCTGATCGGCATTGAGCTGATTCTGATCATTGGTCAGGCCTGACTTCTTAATCTGGATGTTTTTGTCCAAAGCGTATTTGATGCAATCCTCTAAGGTCCAGACTTTACTTTGTGCTTTAACCGATAATCCTGCCATCATAAGCAGCAAAGTGGTAATCATTAATCTTGTTTTCATTGTATTCATAGCTTCAAGTACTAATTTGAACCAAAACTACTAAGCGATCATTAACTGTTAAAATGCAATAGACGTTTAGGTAGATTTTATCGACAGATTGGGAGATTTTAGGATTCGTAGGTAGAAATAAATGCTGCAATGTTTTATTTCAAGGCTATGTAACATCATCCCTGGAATAATACTCTGTTCATATTTCATTTTGTATAAACAAAAAGGATTATAACCTGTTTTATTAACTAATTCAATAATGGATTTTTACTTTTTTAATAATAACATAAAATTAAATCTTATGAAAAGACATTTTTATGCATTCTCTGCCGTTCTTATCTTTTGTGCTTCTGCATTCACCGCGTTTCAATCTGTGGATTGGAAAATTACTGATAGTTATTCCATTAAGTTTGATGGCGGGGATCCATCGGGTGAATTTAAGGGATTAAAAGGCAGTATCAGTTTTGATCCCAGCAATCTAAAGGCTTCAAAGTTTGATGTCTCCATTGAAGTGGCAACCATTAATACTGGTAATGGAATGAAGAACACCCATGCCAAAAGTGAAAAATGGCTGGATGCTGAAAAGTACCCTTTAATTTCATTTACTTCAAAAGAAATTACAAAAGTTGCTTCGGGATATGAAGCCAAAGGAACCCTTAATATGCATGGTGTTCAGAAAGAGATCACACTTCCTTTTACATTTGATAAAGATATTTTCACAGGAAGTATATCTGTAAACCGCATGGATTATAATATTAATACGGCAGAGCCAAATCATGGTGCCCAAATCATGAAAGTTGACATCCAGGTACCGGTTACAAAATAGTAATAAAATGTTCAAAAAAGACTTTACACATGGAATAATTGCCGGCATATTGGCTTCAATAGCCGGCATTATTTATTCCCATGTGTATTTATTTGCCAACGAAGCTGATTTTTCCAAAATTGTGAATCTATTCAGCATCCTTGGTTTGAATTTGTCAGTTTCTATCCTGATCGCTTTTTTACATGCAGCATTTGTAAAATGGATAAGTAAAAACGCTGAATTGTTTTTTAATCTGACGTTAGCTGTCCTTTCTTTTGCATTGATTGTGATTCCCGTTTCAATCACACTTCCCTTGAATATAGAATTTCCTGAATTATTCCCCGGACTTGTTGTCCCGATGTTGTTTTTCCCTTCAATTGCATGGTTTGTAATCAATCCAATCTTCAGCAATCGGTAAAAATGAGTCATTCATTGGTATTCAATAGTCATTCGTTGTCATTAAAAATGACATAAAATTATTGACAATCAATGACAATCAATGACGTGAAGCTAATTATCCAGCCAATTCTTAAACTCCTGAACCCGTTCGCGGGCTACAATGATATCAGAATCGTCGATACCTTCAATTTTCAGGCGAAGACGAGAGTTTGTCCATGCCAGAATATTGGAGCAGGCATTAATCGAAACAATGTATTTACGGTTTATGCGGAAGTATTTTTCAGGATCCAGAAGCGGCTCTAACTGGTCAAGCGCATAGTCTATACAATAGGTATGAGCATCGCTGGTGCGAATATAACTTGCTTTTTCCTGACTGAAAAACACTAAGATATCTTCAATTGGAACACTTTTAATTTTGTCTCCTATCTTCACCATAAAGCGTGATTTGAATAACTTCCCGGTATCAGGATTGTTGATAGCAAGAATCTTTTCGAACAACAATCCAGGAGAAAAGTGTTTTGCTTTTTCGATGGCCTGAATGAGACGTTCTTCCTCAATAGGCTTCAGCAAATAATCGATGCCGTTAGTCTTAAAAGCTTCAATGGCATAATGGTCGTAGGCTGTGGTAAAAATGATCGGACACCTAACCTGAACCTGGTTGTAGATTTCAAAACTCAAACCATCGGCCAGCTGAATGTCAGAGAATATGAGTTCAGGTTCAGGATTATTTTGCAGGTATTTTACTCCTTCACGCACAGATTCGAGCCTTGCAATCACAACCATATTTGGTGCAACCTTCGTCAGCAATCTCTCCAGATAACTGGCAGCGCGTGTTTCGTCTTCAAAAATTATTATCCTCATTTCTCCAAAGATTTTAAGATTGGAACTCGAACCTTGTATGATTCATCTGTAGAGATAATTTTTATAGACTTTTCAGAGAAGAAGGCAAACTGCTGGGTGATGTTTTTAAGACCAGTCTTTTTTGAATTGTCTCCCACATTCTTTAACTGTAAATTATTTTCAACTTCAAGCCATTCACCTGTTTTCCTGATTATAATCCGGAGAGGAAAAGCTTCGGAAACTTCATTGTGTTTAACCGCATTTTCAATCAGAAGCTGAAGTGTCATCGGGATGATGTAATCATTTTGATCGGGCTGTACCTCAATGTCAATCTTCAGTTTTTGTTCAAATCGGGTTTTCAGTAAAAAAGTAAAAGACCGGATGAATTCAATTTCATCGCCAAGTGGAACCAACTCTTTATCGCGGCTGTCGAGTACATACCGGAAGAGGTCGCTAAGTTGACGGATAAACTTAACTGCCAGTGCTTTATCGTCATATACAAGATCGCTAAGTACATTCAAACTATTAAATAAGAAATGTGGATTGATCTGGTTACGGAGCGATTCATATTTGTAGGAAAGCATTTCGACCTTCAGTTGTTCAGCCTGAATAAAAGACTTTTTCCAGGAATGAAAGAATCCTACAACAGTAAATATCAGCGAAATAATAAGTGAAATCAAAAGTGTGTAAGGAACGGCCATGATAATCAAACTCCATGATTTTGCTGGCGAAACATTCATCCATACTTTGTAATTAAACAATTGGACGAGTATAAAGGCAGTGATCGAATAGGCTAGAAATGTTACAATTTGTACAACAGTCTTCCTCACAGGTGCCTTTATCCACGAAATATACCGGTCAATATAATCATAAATCAACTGCAGGCCGGCCCATTGAGTAACACAGATACTGAAAATCCATAAAAAAGAAATTCCAAATGTATACCAATCCTGAAATGCGTTTTTCATCATGATGAGAAGGAGCAACATGCTCAGCGCCATATTGAGCAAAATAAAATGAAAAATAGAAAGGTTTTTATCAGGTGATCCGGGAACATTCATCAGGGAAATATTTTTAAGTATATGGTATGGTAAAGTTAAAAATTATCTGGTTTCGGATAAGATTCTTTCCGAAACCAGATTTGACTTTCATAAGATTGCACTCCGGGTATTGAAATCAAATTCTGTAAATCATTCAATAACCTATTCCCAACCTGCAACAGGTAGGTCTTTTCTAATGTCTATGTTTATTGACATCCTTTTACGATTCCTTCCACCTGATCTTTGCCCCAGTTCGGATAAAGGGATGACTTGGGTTTGAAATTGTCCCATGATGCAAGCAATTCTTTGGCCTGTGGACAGAATGACTTCGGATCGAGTCCCATGTAAGGAGCAGAACCCATATCCATCTGTAACTTCATCATCTTTGCACGTGGATTCGTTGGATCGATAGACAGGGCTTTTGAGTTGGCCTGTGCTGTTAAACCACTGTATTCCTGTCCGCGTTCCATTGGGTTTACGACTAAACGGCCAGTGAGATAGAAGGCCTGTAAGGCAAATACCTCAGCTTCTCCGGGTGCCATTTCAATTATTTTTGTTACTGACTTTTCAGCTACATCCAGGTAACTGTCCTTTTTTGCTGCGTCGGTTGGTTCCATAAAACTCATCAGTATGTAACACTGTGCATGATAATACAAAGGTAGCCATTCTCCCTTTTCGACATTGGCAATCATCTCAAACTTGTTACCCAAGGCCTGAAAATCGTCAACACTTTTACAGGTTGCAAACTGGCCAAGCGTTTCGCCCATTGCCTTATAATATTCCGGCTTCTGAGCCATTGAAACTAAACTGACTAACACTACTGCAATTGATAAAATGATCTTTTTCATGTTTGTTTTATTTAATATTTAACGTTATTGTTCAAGCTGTTAATATCCTGAATATTGGGACCGAATACTGAACACCCTTTTATTCAATCTTATCAAGTTGGTTGGCATTGCCTTTTCGGGTTAGGGTGATGAAGCAGCCCAACACGTAAAAACGGTTCGAACTTGGCAGAACTACTGCACCCGGATAATTTCCTGAAGCATCGGGTGAACTTGCATAAGTCTGCCCGAACTCATTCTTAAAACCTGCTACATTGGTTACGGCTCCGTAAAAGATAATGTTCTGACGATACAAGAAACTCCAGCTCAAATCCAGACTTCGGTAAGGCAACATCTTTTCACCGTTAAAAACTGTCGAATTCGGATTATTATATACCCTTGGTGACGAATACTTGAAGTTTATTCCAGCCAGTGATCGCAAATTCCCGAACCAGTGTTTGTAGACCATTGAGAAGTTATGCTTACTGGCAAAAGTAGGAACCGCTTCCTCAGGAAAATTACGATAATCGCGCTTGGTATCCAAATATGAATACGAAATCCAGTAATCACCATTCTTGATTGTCTTTTTATCTCTCCAGAACAGATCAAGGCCTTTGGCATAGCCGAATCCATAATTATTATAACTTGTCGGCAGATAAAATTCTCCCCCATTCAGCTTGACCAAATCCTTATAATCTTTGTAATAAAGTTCAACCCTGATGGTACGGCTGTTTGCAAAAGACTGAAAGCTAAAAGTATAATGGTCTGCACGTTCAGGTTTTAACTTACTGGTATAGAGTAAATAATCATCCAGCGGGTTTTGGAAGAACCATCCGTAAGCCAATGAAAACTGACTTTTATCGGTTACTTTATATGCAGCCGACAGTCGTGGCGATGTCTTGAAACTCTTAAGGTAATCGGAATACTCCACTCGTCCCCCTATTCGGGTAACGAACTTCGAAGAGGCATAAATCTGCGCCTCAGTGAATCCTGAAAACGTACGATTGGTAAAGCTGTTATCGTGTATTTCGGAGGATATCTGTGCATTCTGGGTATAGGCCTTCTGATAGAAATCACCGCCAAATTTCAACGTAAATTGATCACCGAAGGGATAAGTAAATACATCTTTTAAAAAGATCCCTTGAATGTGTCTGATCACTTTCGTCTGGTCATAATGAATATCATCTTGATTATTGGTAAATGAACCGGCAGCATTCATAGCCCACTTTTCGCCCAAGTTGCTGTTCCAGGAGGCATTCATAAACTGATTGTCGTTGACCAGTTTATAATTTACTGGAATTCCACCCAAATCAAGATCCTTCTCGCGAATGGTAAAGCCACCCTTATCTAAGCTGCTATAAAACTTAAACAATCCTGTTTTTCCCGTTTTCTGCCGGACACTGAGTTGGCCGGAATAAGATTCAGGGGCATGGGGCCATTCCAGGTTTTGAGGGGCAAGACTCATATATGGAGCAAGATTCGTATATCCAAGTGTTGCGGTTATGGCGCCGTTATTCCATTTTTTTGTACCGGCGACATCCATGCTGACCGATAAAATAGATATATCGAACTGATCTTCGGCAGGCATGTCATTGGTATTCAACAATAGCACCGACGAAAGCGCTTGTCCGTATTCAGAAGAGTACCCTCCTGTACTGAAAACCATCCCTTTAAACATGAAAGGGTTAAATCTTCCCCTTGTACTCACATTAGGGGCTGACGAATTATATGGAACAGCAACAAGCGAACCATCGATGTAAGTCTGTGATTCCTCACTATCGCCTCCTTTTACAAACAAGCGGCCTGATTCGCCATTGGTTGTCGTGCCTGGAAGAGACTGCAAGGCACCGTAAACATCCCCGGCTGCTCCTGCCGTAGTCATCATATCGAGAGGTGTGATTGTAACTGCCTGTCTTTTGTCTCCTGCCTCAAAAGTTCCTGCTGTAATGTTAACTGCATTCAACTGGTTAAAAGCTTCTTTCATTTGAATAGTCAGGTGAATAGTGTCACCCTTCAATTCCAGCTTTTTCGAATATGTTTCATATCCGGTAAATGCAACCATCAGATTATAGGAGCCTGTTTTAGTGGTTTTTATTTTGAACTGTCCATTTGCATTGGTAGAAGTCCCATCATAAGTTCCCTGCAAATAGGCATTTGCTCCCGGCATAGCCTCTCCTTTTTCCTGAGTCACTTTTCCGGCAATGACTGTTTGCGAAAAGGTGTTCACACTGATTAAAATTAGAATAATTGATATAACTTTCGATTTCATGTCTCTGACTTCTTTAGTTTTGATGATTCAAAGATGAAACAAAGCTAACCCTACTCAAAAAAACAGTTGCTGAACTGTAGGATTTAGTAGATGAAGTGCAGAATCCTGGTGGAAAAAGGAAAAAGGGAAAGAGGAAAATGAAAAACCGGGATCACATCAAATTGTAGAAGGAAATTCTAAATCAAGTATAAATCGCAATTCGTCTTAATCCTTCAACGACCCTCACCAATTCATCTTCGGCGTAAGAAATTAAAGCGACCTGTATTCAATTTACCTCCACAGTATAAACACCTGATAAATCTTCTGGTAATATTGAATAGTTGCAGTTTTTTTCAAATATTGTTTCTATAAGTTTACATACAGAAACCTTACAGAAACCATACTCAAAACATACACAAATCAACACGCGTTTATAGCGCCTTCCCTGCTCATTCCTTGTTCGGTCTGATTTCAATCCTCATATTCTGTTAGTCATGATTCAAGTCGTTCGGAAGGATTCACGTGAGGTGGATACTTCCCTGGTAGGTGGAAAATTGAGGTAAAAAGAAGGGGATCAATTCTACAATAATTGCTCAACTTGAATTTTTCATTCGGAATTGTCCGCAAGAATATCAAGTGATCTAAAAACTGGTATTACTCAGTCAAATCGCAAACAAATGCACCAGTTACCTTAATTAAATCTTCAGGATTAAGTATGAGCTGTAGTCCTCTTTGTCCGGCACTTATAAAAATATGATCAAACAACTGGCAGGTTTCGTGAATGTAGATTGGGTAGGGTTTTTTCATGCCAAGAGGTGAACAGCCACCCCGGATGTAGCCGGTCAGTCCAAGCAATTCTTTCTGGTGAACCATTGAGCAATTCTTATTCCCGGATACTTTGGCTGCTTTTTTAAGATCAACTTCGGCATTGCCGGGAATGACAGTCACAAACACTCCTGTCCGATCCCCACGGAGTACCAGTGTTTTAAAGATTTGTGCCACATCCTTCCCGATCTTCTTTGCCAGAGTTACGGCACTAAGGTCAGACTCATCCACCTCATATTCTGCCAATTCATAAAAAATACCTTTGGCATCAAGCAGACGTGCAGCATTGGTCTTTTTCATCAGCTTAACCAATCATATAAGTAGCAAATCTAAAAACCGTTATCAAAGTCCAATTCTTCCAGGCAAATAATGGCTGATGTTACATGCGATTTGCCGGGAGCCAGACTAATGGCATCTTCGAAGGCATTAACCGTCTCGACACAAACAAAAGTTTCATAGGCATCATCCTCCAAATCGGCAATTTGGGCACACGTTTCTTCCCAGGGGTTCCATACCGTGGTTGCCTTACTTCCCGTCTTGTCAATACGGATTCTTCTTCTGTAAATGCTGTCAACAATAATGACCGAGGCTTCCGTATCGTAATAATGTCGAGTCACAGCCTGATTGATAATCAGTTTTTCTTCTTCCTGAATGGAGTCGCCAGGTACAAGCTGGTTGTGATATTTTGCCCCCTGCAATCCTTCGATCGTAAGGTTACTGATAAGAGAAAGATTAAAATACGAATGCAATGCACTTGAATATTCAAATGATTTTAAAGAAGTATTGGTCACTTTCAGGGAAATGCCAAGCTTCTGTCCAACCACAAAGGTCATTTCGGCACAAAAATCATGTGCCCAGTAGGCTTTAGTTTCCTCCGATGAGCTGAGTTGTAATTTAATCACAGTTTCGCCCCCCTGTAAGATGGCAGTGCTGACAACATCCCAATACATCAGGCGGCCAAAGCCATGCTGCGGCATTTCAGTATCAGACTGATGAGGACCAAACCATGGAAAGCAAACAGGTATACCACCTCGGATGGCTTTACCGACTTCAAAATTACTTTCAGGACTTAACCACAGAAGATCTATGTTGTTTTGCGGACGGAAACTTGTTACCTGTGCACCGTACAGACAAATATCGGCGTCAGCGTGTATATTCGAAACAGTAATAAATACAAGGTCCTCTTCCAGTTCTGCAAATCCGACTTCACCTTCAATGCTGAATTGGTCTTCCAGTTCATCAATATCAATCATGGAATATATTATTTATTTAATATTTTTGTTTTCAATCGGTTACGGTAGCTACAGAAAGCCTGACCTTTATCCAATATTCAGCGCAAGGTAGTAAACCTTTTTCGGAGTAAAAAGTGACATATTTTGATTATTTTGCAGAATTCTAAATAAGGATTTCGATGTCAGAATTTACCAATCATAAAGAAAAGAGAATTGCCAGAATAGTTAAACTATTCAAGTTAGTCATTGGCCAGAAATTGACTCCAGAATCAGTAAAGGAGTATCAGCAGGAGATTGAACAAGCTGGCCCGGCAGATGTAATTGCTGTGGTAGACCAATTGGTTCAATTGCAAATACCTATGCCGGAATTGAAAAAAGGGATTAACAAGTCGCTCAATCTGGTCCATAAATCACTAAAGGAATTTCCCTATTCATATCCTGAATTCAACAGTTTCTTCTACTGGATGATCAGGAACAATGATGAGATTGACCTTCGGTTGAAAGCCATTCGGATACAGCTGAAACTGATTAATCAAGAGCCAGGAAATCAAGCTGTACGAAATATACTGAGAGACAAATTCATTGATCTTTCACGAATTGACATCCATTACCAGATTAAGGAAAATATATTGTTTCCATTGATTGAAATGCATTTGCCTGACTATCGGTGCCTGCAGGTAATGTGGTCGTTTCACGATGATATCCGGCAAAACATAAAGGAAATAATCAAGATGCTTGAAAGCGATCGCTTTGAACTGAAAGGATTCAACCGACTGGCAGGAGATCTATTTTTCAATATCTATGCTATTAAATTTAGGGAAGAACACATCCTGTTCCCTGTTGTATCTGACATTATTCCGGGAGGAGAGCTCAATGCTCTGATTGATGAAAGTTTGGAAATAGGGTTTGCATTTATTCAACCTGAAGCTTTTGTGCAAGAAAAAGTGCTTCCTAGACCTGAACCTTCAGGGGAAATTGATTTGAAAACAGGGACTCTGTCAGCAGAACAAATTCGGTTAATATTCAATCATCTGCCAGTGGAAATTACTTATGTAGATGAAAATAACAAAGTGAAATATTTTTCTACTCCTAAAAAAAGGATTTTCAGGAGAACCAATTCGATTATCGGTCGTGAGGTAAAGAATTGTCATCCTCATGAAAGTGTGCATGTAGTGGAACAGATTATAGAAGCATTCCGTAAAGGTGAAAAAGACAAGACCAGTTTCTGGATTCGAATGAAAGGTGAATATATACTTATTCAGTACTTCGCAGTTCATGACGAGCAGGGAAATTACAAAGGGGTTATCGAAGTTTCACAAGAGATCAGTGAAATCCAAAATATTCAGGGCGAAAATCGTTTATTGGATTGGACGAACTAGAAATTGTTAATCAAAAATATGTAATAAGACTTTCAGTTGTGATAGCTGTTGGCAAGAAGTGTTGTCAGTAAATCTCATTAAACTTTGATTTTATTATCTCCTTGACTTCCTGCATATCGACCTTACGTCCCAGTTCCTTTTCGATGGAAGTAACCCCATAGGTGATAAATCCACATGGATTGATATAGTTGAAATATCGCATATCAGTATTGACATTAAGGGCAAACCCATGCATCGATACGTACCGGCTAATCCTGACACCAATGGCGCATATCTTTCTTGATTTCGCAGGGATGGTTGAATCCAACCATACACCGGTCGCACCGTCTTTCAGTGCACCCTCCAGTCCATATTCGGCTATGGTCCGTATGATGGCCTGCTCCATCCTGAAAATGTAATCCTTCACACCGATTTTGTAGTTCTCCAAATCGATAATCGGGTATCCAACCAACTGTCCGGGACCATGATAAGTAATATCCCCCCCCCGATTGATTTTGTAGTAAACAGCATCTATTTTCTTCAGGAAATCAGCATTGATAAGAAGGTTGTGTTCGTCGCCACTTTTCCCCAACGTATAAACATGAGGATGCTCAACCAACAAGAACCGATTTATATCACTGCTTTTCTTTCCAGTCAGTTTATCATTAACAACAGCTGCATGAATAGTTTCCTGGTAATCCCAGCATTCTTTATAGTCTTTCAGACCTAAGTCTTCGTAATTAAAATCTGCCATTAGTTCGTCAATTTAAAGTCAAAAATAGTCCTTAAATGGTCATTCAGTTTAACACCATCTTTTATCTTATCTGGTATTCTGTCATTTGGCTTCAACATGTACATCAGCCTTATAGGATGATCGCACCAAAGGACTGCTTTCTATAAAATTAAAACCCTTTTCTATGCCTATTGTTCGGTATTTTTCAAACTGTTCGGGAGTAATGTATTCTTTTACCGGTATATGGCTGAGTGTTGGTGCCAGGTACTGACCTATAGTCATCACTTTGCAGCCAACCGAACGCAGATCATTCATCACTTGGATAACTTCCGTTTCGGTTTCACCCAGCCCCAGCATGATACCTGATTTGGCAATAACTCCTGAATCTGTAATATATTGGATAACATTCAGACTGGTGCGGTATTTTGCGGCACTTCGTATTTGAGGTGTCAGACGTTCCACTGTTTCCATGTTATGAGAGATAACCTCAGGTCCAGCATCAATCACTTTCTGGATCAGTTCAGTCTTTCCCTGAAAATCGGGAATCAAAACTTCAATACTTGTATCAGGGTTTAGAGTGTTTACTTCGCGAATGGTCTCAGCCCAGAATGAGGCACCCAAATCGGGCAGATCATCACGGTCCACCGAAGTAATCACGGCATGTTTCAATTGCATGATTAGAACCGACTCTGCAATTCGAAGAGGCTCTCCTGCATCAGGAAGTAAAGGTTTCCCGGTTTTAACCCCACAGAATTTACAATTTCGTGTACAAATATCACCCAATATCATGAATGTTGCCGTACCACGGTTCCAGCATTCGCCAATATTGGGACAATTTCCACTCGTGCAAATGGTATGAAGTTTATGCTGAGAGACAAGATTTTTGACCCTGGAGTAACTCTCCCCTTTTGGTAATTGCATTTTCATCCACCGGGGAAGTCTTTCCCTTTCGTTCAACAGAGTAGCCATCTGATTTTAAATTTCAGCAAAATTACGCTTAAAATCTGATGTTGCTGATTTATGCACTGCAATTCAGTCCACAAATCTTGATATTATCTGCCGGAAACGTTTTGGATTACTATTTTTGTAGTTCAAAGTAAATTAAAAATCACGTTATGAAGATCTTGCTCCGGATCATATTTCTCTTGGTGCCGGCAATCGTTTGGGGGCAAACACAAGACTTGCAAAACAAGTCCGTACTGGCCAGCCAATATTATCAGAACAAAGAATTCGCGAAAGCTGCTGAATTGTATGAACAGTTATATGCATCAACCAAATCTGAAGGATATATCAATATTTACCTTGATTGTTTGATGGGAATCCCTGACTATGAGAAGGCTGAGAAAGAGATACGGAAAGGACTACGGGGCAGTTCTTCGGATTCGTATTGGTATGTGCAATTGGGTTACTTGAAAAAAACCGAGGGTCAGGATAAAGAATCGGTGAAGATGTATGAAAAGGCAATTGCTTCGCTTTCGGGTAACCCTGCTGAATATCCAAACCTTGCCAATCAATTCATTAACCGGCGTGAGTTTGAGTTTGCTGAGAAGGTATATCTCAAAGGGCGCTCGACTCAAAATCCAGGAATATACAATTATGAGTTGGCCCGTGTCTATTATTACATGCGCAACTATGATCAAATGCTGAAAGAATACCTGGATTGGATGAAACAAAAGGAAAGTAATCTGGAAATTGTTAAAAGCAACCTGCAGTCGGTCTTAGCCATGGATAACGACCAGGAAATCAGCAAACAGATGAAGAACTATATTTTGAAGCGTATTCAGGAAGAACCCGGACAGATCATATACAACCGGCTGCTCATCTGGTTATTTATTCAGGACAAGAACTTTATTGCAGCTATCCGTCAGGCTATTGCCCTTGATAAACGAACAGGTGAAGAAGAATCAAATATATTTAATCTGGCCAATGTAGCTGCCTCAAACAAGAACTACGAAGAAGCCTTGAAAGCTTACGAATACATTATCGGGAAAGGCAAAAAGGCAGAATATTACAATATAGCCAGTCAGCAACAAATGCAGATGCATTACGATCGATTTGTTGGTGAAGACAATCTGGATTTGGAAAAGGCAAACGAACTCAAGGCACAATTTAAACAGACCTTTAATATTCTGGGTCTCTCGCCGGGAACTTCTGGACTTCTGCTTGAATATGCTCATCTTTTGACCTTTTATATGCAGCAGCCAACAGAAGCCATTCAGGTATTAACCGATGGCCTTGCTATGGCAGGAATCAACGCACAACAAATGTCAGCAATGAAGGCAGAGTTGTCAGATGTTTATGTTTATTCAGGCAATCTTTGGGACGCGGTGATTACCTATTCGCAGGTCATTGAAAGTAATAAAAGCAATACTCTGGGCGATGATGTGAAATTTAAAAAAGCCAAACTGGGTTATTACATGGGTAATTTCAAATGGGCAAAGGCTCAGCTTGATGCGCTGAGGGCAAGCACCTCGAAGCTGATTGCCAATGATGCTATGGATCTGGCCCTTTTTATCAGCGAAAATCTCGAATCCGACAGTACCGCTGCTCCGCTTAAGATATTTGCACGTGCCGACCTGCAGCTATTCAGAAATGACTTTCCCGCAGCATTGGCAACGCTTGATTCGATTGGCCATTTGTATCCCGATAATTCGTTGATTGACGATGTTGATTTCCGCAAAGCCGGTATCTTTCAGAAACAAGGTAAATATGCCGATGCTGCCCTCCTGTTGAAATCCATTGTTAAAGACCATAGTTGGGAAATGCTGGCTGATGATGCCCTGTTTCAATTAGCAGGAATCTACCAGAACAAGCTAAACAAGAAGGATGAAGCCATGAAACTTTACAAGAAAATGCTCACCGATTATCCCGGAAGTGTTTACGTGGTAGATTCCAGAAACGAATACCGTAAATTACAGGATGCGGAAAATAAGACCGTACAACCTGCGACCTTAGATAAAAAATAAAGAAGTTGATAATGAACAGAATACCTAAAGCCTATGTTTGTGCCCTGTTTTCTGTTTTACTTTGGTCAACAGTCGCCACAGCATTTAAACTCGGGCTTCAGGTACTTTCCCCGCTTTACCTGATATTGACTGCTTCCGTATTTTCATTGATTATCTTTTTTGTGGCTATTTGTATCCAGGGCAAGATCATGGAATTATTAAACGTTTCATGGTCAGGACTCGGAAAGTCAGCATTGATGGGAGCCTTAAATCCTTTCGGATATTATCTCATTCTGTTTCAGGCCTACAGTCTCTTGCCGGCACAAGTGGCACAGCCATTAAACATGATTTGGCCCATAACCCTGGCACTTCTGTCGGTTCCTTTGCTCAAACACAAAATTACCTTCAGAAATATAATCGCCATCCTGATCAGTTTCCTCGGTGTAATATTCATATCCTCTCAGGGAAGCCTGGCTGGAATGCGCAATACTAACCTGACCGGCGCTATGCTTGCCATTGGAAGCAGTGTAATCTGGTCGCTTTTCTGGATACTCAGTGTCATGGATAAACGCGACGAAATCTTCAAACTGTTCTGGAATTTTGTCTTCGGACTAATATATCTGTTGCTTTTTGCTTTTCTGTTTACTGACTTCAGCTGGCCCGATCCAAAGGGTATACCAGCAGCTGCATATATTGGAATGTTTGAGTTGGGAATAACCTATATATTATGGATGAGGGCCATGCATCTGAGTGAAAACAATGCCAAAACTGGGAACCTGATTTTCCTTTCACCATTACTCTCCCTCCTGTTTATTCATTTTATCCTGGGGGAGACCATTTTTGCCACCACTTTTATTGGACTTGCACTCATCATTTCAGGTATCTGGTTTCAGCAAAAACACGTTAAGCCATTCCCTGATTAGTCACTATTATGCAGCAATGATTTACATGCAAAGGAAAAGGAAAAAAGGAAAGATGTACTTGATCCTTATAATTTCCTAAATTGGATATAGTCAAGTACTCAGGGCTTTCTAAAAACATTACCTTTGAATGTTGTGTAAACAACGAGTAACGATTTTTTCATGGAGAATAAACCAATAACAATTCTGGGCATTGACCCCGGCACCAATGTGATGGGTTATGGACTGATTGAGGTGGTGAATAACAAACCACGCATTTTGCAGGTGGGTGTAATCAAGACCACAGGGTTTACCGATCATTACCAAAAACTGAGACATATCTTCGACCGATCAAATGCTCTTCTGATTGAATTAACTCCTGATGAGCTCGCCATAGAATCACAATTTTACGGCAAAGATATTCAGGCCATGCTTAAGCTGGGTCGTGCACAGGGCATAGTAATCGGTTTGGCACTAAGTAAAAATATTCCTGTTTTTGAATATGCTCCGCTGAAAGTGAAGCAATCTATAACAGGAATGGGTCGCGCAGCCAAAGAACAGGTTGCTTACTTTCTTAAAAACATGTTCACCCTCACTGAACTCCCTAAAGAACTTGATGCGACCGATGCAGTTGCCGTTGCCGTATGCCACTATCTTCAGATGAAAAACCCGGTGGGGAAGTCCGGTATTAAAAGCTGGGGTGATTTTGTAAGGAATAACCCAGATAAGGTTAAGAAGCAGGAACCGTCATTAGAAATTAGGAAAAAGGAAAGAGGAAAAATTCATCCTCCCGGATGAATTTTTCCTCTTTCCTTTTTCCTAATTCCCTATTTCCTATTTCCTAACTAATTTCTCTGGCAATTGCATCTGCAGTTTCAACCATTTCTTCTTTTGTATAGGATTGTTTTTTTGAGAAATGAAGCAGGTCAGATTCAGTTTGCATGGGTACCAAATGGATATGAGCATGAGGAACTTCAAGTCCTAAAACCATTACTCCAACTTTCTGACAGGGAATTGCTTTCTTAATACCCCTCGCAATTTTTTTGGCAAACAACTGCAATCCGATGTATGTTTCGTCATCCAGATCAAACAGGTAATCGACTTCTTTCTTTGGTATCACTAAGGTATGACCTTTAGTAACCGGGAAGATATCCAGAAATGCAAGAAAATTTTCATCCTCGGCTACTTTATAGGCAGGAATTTCTCCGTTTACTATTTTGGTAAAGATACTGGCCATTTATTAATCGTGTTACATTGCAATGTCAATAATTTCAAATTCTATTCTCCCGGATGGAACCTGAATCTCAACGATATCACCAAGCTTTTTACCCATTAATCCTCTGGCAATTGGAGTCTGAATGGAGATTTTACCCAGTTTCAGGTCAGCTTCTGGTTCTGAGACAATGATGTACTGCATAGTTGCATTGTTCATTTTGTTGCGTATGGTCACCTTATTCAGCATCTGAACAGATGATGTATCAATCTTTGATTCATCAATAATCCTGGCAGAAGCAATTTTCCCGCTCAACACGGCAATTTTTGCTTCGAGCATACCCTGAGCATCTTTTGCGGCATCATATTCAGCATTCTCCGAAATATCACCCTTTTCAATGGCCTCCCCGATCGCTTTTGATATAGCAGGACGTTCAATCCTGGTCATTCGGTCCAGTTCTTCTTTCATCTTCCGCAGGCCTTCTTCCGTAATATATGTAACCTTTACCATGTTATTCTCCTTTTTATAAAAACTATATTAAAACAAAAAAGAATTTCGGCCAATGCGAAACTCTTTTGTGTTACAAATTTATATAAAATTTTTAATCTTTACGAACCGGTATGTTTTATAAAACAATTAATCAATTGAATAATAAAAGTTTCAGGATGATTATTTCAGCATTCCTGAGTTTTGCACAATGATATCACTATTCAGGGCACTTCCTGCCTTCAACGGTATAATTCATATTTCCTCGTCATAATCTCAGAATACACAAAAGCTTTCCGTAATGAAAAGTCTTCCATGTAACCCGTTGTATCATCCGATTCCAACTCGGGTTCAACTTCTCTGGCAACTGTTTTTTTTACCGTCATCTGCATGTTTCTCTTTTGAAGATCGGGTAAAGTTCGTTTGAACCCGGGATGATAGAGTTCCCCTGAATTTTTGTCTTTGCTTATACCCGATGATTTAGGTGATGAAACAGGATTTACGCGTTTAGGAGGTGTGACATTTACTTTTTGTTCATCCCAAAACCCCTCTCCCATCAATTGATCCATAAAATTATTTTTTGATCGTTCCGGGTTCCCTGTAACAGGACTTATATCCTCCGACTTTTTCATATTCTGCTTAATTGCAGCAAAGATTGAAAGAGCCACAGCTATGAGGAGAAAATAATAATCTTTCATCTTTAAATTTTTTATCTCCAAATAAAATAATTTGTTCTTTTCTTTGTTGTATAATTGAATAAAGATAGATAAAATGATTCAATTTCCACGCAGAGTATATCAAACAGTTTTATTTTGCTTCTTTTTTATTGTTGGCACCAACAGCTGTAAAAAGGACTATACATCCATTGTACCTTATGTTTATGTCAACATGGATTTCAATCCCACCAACTATATTGAGCTAAACATACCGGGGGGATCAGCTTTTTTTCCCAATGCAGGTTACGGGGGCATTATTATTTTCAAAGATCTTGTTGATAGTGATAATCCTTTTTACGCCTTTGATGCTTGTTGTACTAAAGAAGTCTCCTCCCTAATCAGGGTCAAGGCAGATGGAAGCGGAACAGCTACATGTCCCAAATGCGGTTCTCAGTTCATTCTATTCGGTGGAAATGGAAGTCCCGTAAAAGGGCCTGCAACCGAACCTTTGAAACAATACCGCACTTCGTTTGTAGGAGGCCGAATCGGGGTCAGAAATTAATATTTTGAAATGTCTGTTTCAATTATTAATCACCCTGTGTAATTGCAAATATTAGAAATGTTATATTTGCAAACGGAGGAATTGGCTCGTTGATCAACTGTACTATTTATGCTTCCGCAAATCTATTTTAAATCCTTTCGGAAATCTCCAGTATCAATTATTAAAAGTTTCGGTCTTCGATCTATTCGTATTCGGGTCATATCTGCGCTTCAGACATTAATCTATGATTGATCTATATCTATACTAAGATTTGGATTTTAGTACTTGTACAGATCAGTCATAGTACAGATATAGAAAAGGATTACCCTCTTAATACCCTCTCAATACTGTACCATATATCTATTTGAATGGTTAATTTCAGAATATCCTGAAGTTCACATTGGACCCGGGTTAATAGGATAGATTCAGTTCAAACACTTTGCGGGATCTTAGTTCAAACAGAAATACCCTGTGAAACCCTGAGAAAAAATTCCAATGATTAAGTTTGTTGGACAGATTAAATGAAACAGGGATTTCAATAAGGTCGGCAATAATCAGTAACCAAATCTGGTTCAGCATTTTTTGCTTGTAGATGGGCAGCTTTATATCCTTCGCATTAATTGTAAATTCAATATTCTCTTTTGTAAATTCAGGAGTTTGGTATCCCCGGATCTTGCTGGTAAGGTGAGTGTTTTCTTTGCTGCTGACCGGACCGTGAAGTTTGGTGAGTTCTATACCTATGGCTGTTTTAGCGGAATCCTTCAGAATAAAATCGGGCGATTCAGTTTTAAGTAACTTCCCTTTGGGAAAATCAGAATATTCGTTACGAAAGAGTTCAATGATATACTCTTCTTCGATGATTTGTATGTTCTGATTCTGGCTCATGTTCATCGATTTTAATCCAAAAGAAAAACCCAAAGTTATAAAAATTAAAAAGGAGCCAATTCAGCTCCTTTTTAATTTTTATAACTTTGTAATGCAATAATTATTCTGCGTATTACTACATTTTCCTTTTTCCTTTTTCCTTGATTTTAATACCTGTAATGATCAGGTTTGTAAGGACCTTCAACCGGAATTCCCAGGTATTCTGATTGATCCTTACTAAGAACGGTTAGTTTTACTCCAAGTTGTTCCAAATGTAAGCGTGCCACTTCTTCGTCCAGGTATTTAGGCAACCGGTATACATTTACTTTATAATCCTTTTGCCAAAGTTCAATTTGTGCCAAGGTCTGATTGGTAAACGAGTTCGACATCACAAACGAAGGATGCCCGGTAGCACAACCTAGGTTCACCAACCTACCTTCAGCAAGAAGGAAAATAGAGTGACCATCGGGATAAGAGTATTTATCGACCTGTGGTTTAATATTTGTTTTGCGGATTCCCGGCCAGTACTCGAGACGGGCTACCTGAATTTCATTATCAAAATGCCCTATGTTGCAAATGATCGCCTGATCCTTCATGGCAGCCATATGTTCTCCGGTTATGATATCCCTGTTCCCGGTAGTGGTAACAAAAATATTCCCTTCTGAAACAGCATCGTCCATTGTTTTTACCTCGAAACCTTCCATAGCTGCCTGTAGTGCGCAAATCGGATCAATTTCGGTGACAATTACCCTTGCACCATAGCTACGCATAGAATGAGAACAACCCTTGCCAACATCGCCGTAACCGGCAACAATCACCACTTTCCCGGCAATCATCACATCGGTGGCTCGTTTGATGCCATCAGCAAGCGATTCACGACAACCATAAAGATTGTCAAATTTTGATTTAGTTACCGAATCGTTTACGTTGAAGGCCGGGAATAAGAGCTTTCCTTCATTCATCATCTGGTATAAACGGTGGACTCCTGTAGTTGTTTCTTCCGAAACACCTTTGATAAAGGGTACCTGACGGGTCCAGCGTTGTGGATCGTAAGCTAACACTTCTTTCAGGCAGGCATGAAGCTCACGTTCGTCTTCTGCCTCAACAGGTTTGTCCAGAATCGAATTATTTTTTTCAGCTTCATAGCCAATATGAATCATCATGGTTGCATCGCCGCCATCGTCAACAATCAAGGTTGGGCCATCTCCGTTACCAAAATCAAGGGCACGTTCGGTACACCACCAGTATTCGGCCAATGATTCACCTTTCCAGGCAAAAACAGGAATTCCTCCAGCAGCTATAGCAGCAGCAGCGTGATCCTGGGTACTGAAAATATTGCAGCTTGCCCAACGCACTTCTGCCCCAAGTTCCACCAATGTTTCAATCAACACGGCGGTTTGAATTGTCATATGTAGAGAACCCATGATGCGTGCATCCTTCAATGGTTTTGAAGCTGAATATTTTTTGCGGATAGCCATCAATCCTGGCATCTCCTTTTCGGCGATTTCAATTTCTTTACGCCCGAAATCGGCAAGAGATAAATCGGCAACTTTATAGGCCAATTGTTCCAATGTTTTTGTTGTCATTTCTTAAAATTATTATTTCAGGTCAAAGATAATCAAATCAACAGATCTAATTTGCTATTGTTGATCGGTAAACTATTTAAAAATATGATTTATTAAAGAATTGCATTCCTCAATGTCGTGAAAAAGGCTATGGTATCATCCTTATCCCGAAGGAGTTGTATTTTCAAAGCGTCCAATGATTCAAATTTTTGTTCCTCTCTCAGTTTTCTAAAAAAGATAAGTTCAAGAGGTTCACCATAAATATCCGAATCAAAATCGAGCAGATGAACTTCAATACTCCGATGATCGGCATTGTTGTTTATTGTCGGACGGCTGCCTATATTAAGCATTCCTGTGTAGGTTTTATTTCGAACCCTTACCTGTACCGCATAAACGCCATATCCGGGAATAATCTTATCGGGATCAGAAGCTTCAATATTGGCCGTTGGGAACTGAATCTGCCGCCCAAGCTTTTGCCCTTCAACAACTTTACCATGCAGCGAAAACGGATATCCCAGAAACGAGTTTGCTGTTTCCATGTCTCCATGCTGAATCGCTTCACGTATCCTGGTTGAACTGACATTAGATTCATTTAAAAGAAGAACATCCAGCTTCTCAATCTGGAATTCATGTCGATCGGCGCATTCCTTTAGAAATTCGAACCCACCCTGACGGTCTTTCCCGAATTTATGGTCATAACCCACTACCAATAATTTAGTGTGAATCTGCCCGACAAGGATCTGTTCAACAAATTCCTCATAGGTTAAACCTGCAAACTCGGCAGTAAAAGGATAGATTATCAAATGATCGATTCCCGATTGTTCGAATAAAGCTATCTTCTCATCCAAAGTAGTTAACAGCCTTAGGTTTCTTTCATCAGGAGATACCACTTTTCGGGGGTGAGGATTAAATGTAAAAATAACTGATTCACCATGTGTTTTCTTTGCCAGATCAATCATCCTTGCAATAATCTTTTGATGTCCCAAATGAACGCCATCAAAAGTGCCCACAGTCAAAACCGGGTTGTTTGCATGAAAATTATTCAGATCTCTATGTATTATCACCTGTATTGCTTATAAGTTCGGCTTCAAAATTAACTAATTCATGATTATTGGTCACATAAAAATACTAAAACATAAAGCATGTTTCAAAACTTGACCAAATGGGCTCTATATCATGCCGAAATTATTATTTTTATGCCCGATATGGATTAAAAATTGTTACGTGAAAAAAATATTTTCGATAGTAATTGTAATTGCAGCATTTACTTATGCATGTAAAAAGCCTGTCGGTTTCGTTATCACTGGCAAAATAACCAATGCAGAAGGAAAATATCTGTGCCTTGAAGAATTAAAGGTTGCTTCAAGCATTCCTGTTGATTCGGTTCAATTAGATAAGGATGGTACATTTAAATTTGAAGGAAAGATTCATTATCCCAATTTTTACCTGCTTCGGCTAACCAATAAGAATTTTGTAACCTTATTGGTCGATACTATTGAAAAGATCAGAGTTTTTGGTGATGCTGCCAATTTTTCAAGAGACTATATCGTTGAAGGTTCTCCGGGTTCGCTATTGGTTCAGGAATTAAACAACCAACTGACAAAAACCAAACACAAACTCGATTCCATCAGTAGCCGGGTAAATGTCTTCAGAACACACGAAGATTATCGACCCCAGATCATAAAATGGAACCAGGAACTTGACTTTATCAAACAAAGCCAAATCAGGTATTCAACTGATTTTGTCCAGAAGCATCCCTTTTCAATGGCATCAGTATTGGCTTTATATCAGAAATTTGATGATTCAAACTATGTTGTTCAGGACCTCCAATCACTTAAAGTGGCTGCTTCGGCTCTAAATTCCTTTTTCCCTAAATCAGAACATGTTAAAGCTCTTTATGCGAACACACAACGTCTGATGATAGAGGAAAAAAATAATAAGATTCAACAGTTTATTGCAAAAAACGGTGTGAATTCTCCTGACATCAACCTGCCAAATTACAACGGACGTGAAATTGCGTTATCGTCATTGGCAGGTAAAGTTGTGCTGATACAATTCTGGTCGGCGCTTGACAGGGTTTCGCGCATTCAGAATGAAGCGCTGGTTGAACTTTACAACAAATACAAATCAAAAGGACTGGAAATTTATCAGGTAAGCATTGATACTGACCGTAGCGCCTGGATAAATGCCATTGAGAAGGATGGTCTTACATGGATAAATGTTGGAGATATGAAAGGAAGCATTAAAGCCACAAATTATTTTAATATTCAGACAGTGCCAGCAAATTATATTCTCGACAGAGACCGTATCATTGTCTATAAGAATCTAATGGGACCCGCCCTTGATAAGGCTATTGGAAAACTTACCCGGTAAGGATTATTTCTTGTCAGATTATATTGGACGGTTTGTCATTGGCAAGACTTGTCTGCACTTAAATTTTTAAACTTATATTTGCGCAGTAAATTTCGAACCAAACCTAAGTGTTTTGAACAATCAAGACAAAAAAATATATTTTGTATCCGACGTTCATCTGGGAACACCGGCCTTAAAGAATAACAAGGAGCGTGAAATGGCCTTTGTGAAATGGCTTGATGAAATTATGCCGAATGCCTCGCACCTATTCCTGATGGGCGACATATTTGATTTCTGGTTTGAATATAAAACTGTTGTTCCACGTGGATTTACCCGTACTTTAGGGAAAATTGCTGAAATTGCCGATTCAGGTGTTGAAGTACATTTCTTTACTGGCAACCATGATGTCTGGGTTTTTGATTACCTGCCCAATGAACTCGGAATGACCTTACATCGAAATGAATTCAGGACTGAACTGTATGGAAAGAAATTTTTTTTAGCTCATGGTGATGGCCTTGATAAGTCTGACAAAGGATATCTGTTGCTGAAAAAGATGTTTACAAGTAAAATCCTACAGTGGATGTTTGCCCGAATCCATCCAAACCTATTCCTTTCGTTTGGTTATAATTGGTCAAAACGTTCCAGAATTTCAAAAGGTATCGTTGGAGAAGAATTTAAGGGTACAATAAACGAAGGAATGTTTATTTTTGCAGAGTCAATATTAAAAAAGGAAAAAATTGATTATTTCATTTTTGGCCACCGTCATGTAATGATAAACCGTCTGATTGGTGAAAATAGCCGCTATATTAATCTGGGTGACTGGATTCACTATTTTTCATACGGAGTTTTTGATGGAAATACATTTGAACTGAAACAATATAATTATCAAGGTCCCAAAGGCCACTGAAAATTGAATTATGACAAAACGGTTATACACAAAAATTGTTGGTACTGGAAGTTATCTCCCTACACGTACAATTGGAAATGATTTTTTCTACAATTATACTTTCTATGACCCCAGTACTCAGCAACCCTTTGAGAAAAGCAACGACGAAATTATTCAAAAATTCAAAGAAATAACTAAAATCAGTGAACGCCGGTGGATCAGCGACGAACTTCACAATTCGGATATGGCTGCAATAGCTGTTAAAGATGCATATGAATCTGCCAAGATTGATCCCGAAACGCTTGATTTCATCATTGTTGCTCACAATTTCGGAGATGTCAATTTGGTATCTACCAGAGTTGATATCCTTCCAAGTCTGTCAAATAAAGTGAAAGCCAAACTAGGCATCATGAATCCGGCTTGCTTTTGTCACGACATCATTTCCGGCTGTCCTGGATGGACACAGGGAATGATTACAGCTGATTCCTACATCCGGAGTGGCATTGCAAAAAGGGGAGTTGTTGTTGGATCAGATGTACTCTCGCGAATTTCGGATCCACATGATCGCGATACGCTAATATATGCAGATGGTTCAGGTGCCACGATTGTGGAGGCAGTTGAGAGTGAAGAACCTATAGGTATTTTATCCCATTCGAGCCGGTCTGATTCGGTGAACTACTGGAATTTGCTTACCAACGGAAACTCTTTCAATCCAGGGCTAAACGGCAACGACCAGTTTATTAAAATGGCAGGTCACAAATTGTATGTTTATGCCCTGACTTACGTTCCCGGAGTGGTAAAGGACAGCATCGACAAAGCAGGATTGCATCTGACTGACATCAAAAAAGTTCTTATTCATCAGGCTAACGAAAAAATGGATGAAGCAATCCTGAAGAATGTCTTTAAATTGTATCATGTGAATCAAATACCTGAAGGAATTATGCCCATGAGCATTGAAAAATTAGGGAATTCATCAACTGCGACGGTTCCAACTTTGCTTGATACAATTTTGAAAGGACGAATGGAGGGACAGGAAATCAATCCGGGAGATCACATTATTCTTTGTTCAGTTGGTGCAGGGATGAATATCAACTCGATTATCTACAAAGCATAACAAGATTCGATCTAATAATTCCTCAAAGGTGCAATGAGAAATCAATGCACCTTTGTCGTTTTTGATAACGACACCCTTAATATATACCAGCTCAAAAGGGACTCCCTCTGTTTTTTCAAGAACAGTAATCTGATACAAATGATGTAAATTACCACCGTATAGTTTCTTTTCCGTGTTTTTCCAGATACTTATTTGTTGTTGAAAATTGATGATTACCGAAAAACCCACGACTGGCCGATAATGGGGAAGGATGTACTGACTTCAGTATTAAATGTTTATTCGGATTTATAAATTCGCCTTTGCTGATGGCGTAATTTCCCCAAAGGATAAAAACGACATGTTCCAAACGATCGGCTACCAGATGAATCACTGAATCTGTAAACTGTTCCCAGCCTTTTTTCTGGTGTGACCCAGCCTCATTTGCACGAACAGTCAGGGTAGCATTCAATAACAATACTCCTTGTTTGGCCCAACACTCCAGGTTGCCACTCGCTGGAATGGGAGCACCGGTATCAGCATGGATTTCCTTAAAGATGTTGCGTAAACTGGGTGGAAAATCAACCCCATCATTCACCGAAAAGCATAGCCCATGCGCCTGTCCTGGTCCATGATAGGGATCCTGCCCAAGGATAACCACTTTCACCCGATCGAACGGACATTGTTCAAAGGCATTGAATATTAACTTTGCCGGGGGGTATATGATCTGGCTGGCATATTCTGACCGTACAAATTCGGTGAGTTGCTTAAAATAAGGCTTTTCAAATTCAACCTGAAGCTGTTGCTTCCAGCTTTCTTCAATCTTCACATCCATAATCCCTGATTCATTTGATTAATCAAAGTAGCCAATAATTATTTAAACATTCAACCTTTTGACATTTAACTCAAAAGCTTTTCAAAAATAATCAATAGTTTGCTCATTCTTTTTCTTATTTTTATTGAAAATCATACCGATGGAATATTTATTACTAATAGCTGGCTGTTGTTTTGGGTTCATCCTTACCTTTATTATAATGAAGTCGAAACTTCAGAAACTACAATCTGAATCTGAACGAGAAAAATTGCTTGCCGAACAACAATTCAATCAAGAGAAGTTTGAACTGGAGAAGGGGAAATTAGTATTCGAAGACCGAAGTCAATCTTTACAAAAAGAAAAGGAGGAATTGCTTCAGCAAATTGCACAGCTTCGTACAGAAAACGGAATCCAGGGACAACAACTGGCAAGAGCTGAAGCCGATTTCAGCAACCTTCAGGAGAAACTGGAAATCCGGAAGAAGGAGATGGAAGTCCTGCAGCAAAAATTCACTACTGAGTTTGAGAATATTGCCGCCAAAATACTGAAACAGAATACAGTGGATTTTTCAGTTTCCAATCAGAAAAGCATCAGTGATTTAATACTTCCATTAAAAGAAAAGATACAGCTATTTGAGAAAAAGGTAGAAGATACCTATGAAAAAGGGTTGAAAGACCAAACCGATTTAAAAGCTGAACTTAAGAAACTTCACGACCTGAACCTGAAAATCAGCGATGAAGCCAACAACCTGACCAAAGCGCTGAAAGGCGATGTTAAAAAACAAGGGAACTGGGGTGAAGTCATTCTGGAGCGAATATTAGAGCGGTCAGGACTCACTGAAGGACGTGAATTCCAGAAGCAGGAAAGTGCATTCTCTGAGAATGGACAGCGATTTCAACCCGATATTGTCATTCACTTGCCCGATCAAAAACATATTGTGGTTGATTCAAAGGTTTCATTGGTGGCCTATGAACGACTGGTAAATTCGGATAACGAGAAGGACAGGTCTGCTTTTGTGAAAGAGCATATCTTAAGCATGAGAAGTCACATAAAGATCCTGAGTGAGAAACATTATCAACATTCGCCCAACTTCAATAGCCCTGACTTCGTATTGCTTTTTGTACCCATCGAATCATCTTTCAGCATTGCGGTTCAGGAAGATCAGGATTTGTTTTCGTATGCCTGGGACAACAAGGTGGTAATTGTAAGCCCGTCAACTTTACTGGCAACCATGCGCACCATAGCATCGATTTGGCAACAGGAAAACCAAACGCGCAATGCAATAGAAATAGCCCGTCAAAGTGGTGCATTGTATGACAAATTCGTCACCTTTATAGAAGACATGGAATCCATAGGGAAAAGCCTTGAAAACACCCGTAAGATATACGATCAGGCCTCAAACAAGTTGTATCTGGGGAGTGGGAATCTGGTCAGAAGGGCAGAAACCATTCGGAAACTTGGAGCCAAAACTACCAAAGAATTACCGCCGGAGAAGCTTCTCGATTAAAGAAAATCAGCTCGTAAAGACAAGGATTCCATCTCTTCTTTGAAAGATGGAATCCCTTGCCCGATGTTAATCTTCCTCAAGGTATTCAGGATCCAAACCATCCTCACATACATCGATTGGTACGATCCAAACTACGGGCCTACCGTTTCCTTCGCCGCCTTCCGATTCCCGTTTGGCAATCTCAGAACCAAAAAATACAGCTATGTAATCATGAGGAATGTTTTCGTCGTCTTCATTGCCAACAACCACAGCATTTATTCCGTCCACGCGTACAAAGTCCCCTTTCAAGAATGGTAATTCGTCCATCATAACATCTAATTGATAAATCTCATAAGTTCGTTTACAAATTTGTATCACAAGTTCGTTTACAGTTTAATTTAAGAACTGTATCAGCAGTTCGTTTACATACGACATTCGTTCTTTGAAATATTGCATATTTAT
>TBL_comb47_HYPODRAFT_10000660_pt1 | contig 45732 bp, 27 predicted proteins | sample TroBogypolimnion_40_FD_10682 | JGI IMG/M metagenome (IMG submission 10682)
TGCCCTTACATCATTGGAACAAGGGGCTGAGTTCGAATTTGAATTTGAAGGCAGAGGTATCGGTTTGATGATAACCAGCGGTCCGGATGCAGGTACAATTGCATTCAGTATAGACGGAAGGCCTGAAAAAAGAATTAGTACGGTTACACAATGGAGCAAATACCTTCATCTTCCATGGGCATTAATGCTTGAAGATAAACTTAATGCCGGCAGTCACTTAGTACGTGTGCGGATTATAGACAATGCGCTGCGTGTTTTTCACTTTTTAGAAAACTGAGGTTTAAATTTTTTATAACATAGAGGGAGCATAAAATGAAATTGCATTATGAAATCTTAAAAATTCTATTATTATTATTAATTTGTTCTCAAATAAACGCACAGCAGGTTAAACCGCCTGCTCCATATGGAGCTGTACCTACAAACAGGCAGTTAGTATGGCATGATATGCAGTTTTACGGTTTCATTCATTTTGGTGTAAATACATATACTGATAAAGAATGGGGGGAAGGGGATGAAGACCCTGTAATATTTAACCCGGATAAACTTAACCCTGATCAATGGGCGCGTGTTGCAAAAGAAGCAGGAATGAAAGGGCTTGTCCTCACTGCAAAACATCATGCAGGATTTTGCCTGTGGCCAAGCAAGTACACAGATTATTCTATTAAGAATAGCGGTGTAAAAGACAGAGATATTGTAAAAGAGCTTTCCGCGGCCTGCAAAAAATATGGACTAAAGTTCGGAGTGTATCTTTCGCCATGGGATAGAAATAATGCCGGATACGGTAAACCTGAATATGTAGATTATTACAAAAATCAGCTAACAGAACTTCTTACAAATTACGGAAAAATATTCGAAGTCTGGTTCGATGGCGCAAACGGAGGCACAGGTTACTATGGCGGCGCACGGGAAAAGCGTACAATTGATGCGCGCACATACTATCATTGGGATGAAGTTCGTGCACTTGTCCGCAAACTGCAGCCTATGGCAATTATGTTCTCAGACGGCGGGCCCGATTGCCGCTGGGTAGGAAATGAAGAAGGTTATGCAGGCAAAACAAACTGGTGTACAATAAATGTTGACAGGTTCTATCCCGGTTCACCTAATTATAAAGAGTTAACTGAAGGGCATAGAAACGGTACAAGCTGGATACCTGCAGAGACTGATGTATCAATCCGCCCGGGATGGTTCTACCATGCAGCAGAAGATGCAAAAGTAAAAACGCCGGAACAGCTTGTAGAAATATATTTTAATTCTGTGGGCAGAGGCTCAAATCTGATTTTAAATGTTCCTCCCGGCAGGGATGGATTGATTAGTGAAAATGATGTTAAAAGCCTTAAAGAAATGCACAAGATACTTATTGAAACATTTGCAGTAAATTATGCAAAAGGAGCTAAGGCGGAAGCTTCAAATGTACGCGGGAAGAGTAAAATATTTGCAGCATCTAACGTAATTGCAGGGAGTAAAGATAAATATTGGGCAACAGATGATAGTGTTACAACACCTCAAATAATTCTGACACTTAAAAAACCTGCAACATTTAACAGAATGCGTATAAAAGAATATATAAAGTTAGGGCAGCGTGTTGAAGCTTTTGCTGTTGATTACTGGAAAGATGGCAAATGGGAACTGCTTGATGAAGGTACAAGTATTGGTTATCAGAGAATCCTTTGTACTAAAACTATAACGACAAACAAAATAAGAGTTAGGATTACCAAGAGCCCGGTTTGCGTGGCAATTTCAGATATCGGGCTTTTTTTGAAGAAATAAACATGCATTTATTCAAAGGTTCATCTTACTCAGATGAACCTTTTTATTCATTCTTTAAAATTATACCTTTGCTTGAAAAATTCTTATCAACATTATTTGCGTACCAGATATCACCGTTTTGTGTTATGCCTATTATATGTACAATAGTATTCGATACAATTAATACAGAAAGCCAGTCTGCCGATTGATTAAATGCAATTTCTGTTTTCCAGGAAGATTCACTTCTTAATTTGTGAATATATATAATTTGCTTAGTACTATTGAAATCAAATACACCGAAAAGGTGCATAGAGCCGTCTATTCCGCATCCGCCTGAATATCCTTTTATTACTCCCCCTATAATAGTATTATTAATTTTGGGAATAAAAGCATCCTGCTTTATATTCCATCCGGAAGCATTTGCCGGAATTTCTCCGTAGTTAAATGATACATTATCATCCGTATGGAATAACAAAATTTGTCCCTGACTGGATTTGAACGCAGTATAATCAGCTAAAGTAAGTGCATTGCCGGGTGCACCGAATAAAAGCCATTGTGGTTTGGTTATTTTGAATTTCGTTTCAATCTGATGTGAAATTAAAGGAAGGTCGGAATTTCCTATTCCTCTTACGTAATTCACATAAACAGAATTATCAATTTCATAACAGGTTATATTGTAAGGAAAATATCCCAATCCGGAAGTAATCATGTCTTCCCATCCCGCTTTGTTTTTACGGAGGTAGTAGAGCCTGTTTTGAAATTTCCCATTATTGTCCATTACTGTTGCAGCAACAAAAACATGAAGTTGACCGGTTTCATCGGTACAGGCAGAGAACATCCTTGCATTTAAAGTGGCAGGTTGTATGAGATTCAAATTAAATTTTTCAAGAGCGCGTGTTGTAAGGTCTAATTCAAGTTCATTTTTCATTACCTTACCATTTTTATCAACGGAGATAATGAACAAACCAACAACTTTTCTAAGCTCTGCAAAATCCTTACCTGCTTTCTGCTGAAGTACACCTTCACGGAGTGCTAATATCAGCACTGTCTGGGAAATATTAGTGCTTAAGATTTTTGCATCAAGGTACTGATGCCAGATATACTTAAAAGTTCGGCCGTCTTTAACAAATTCATTCTGACTGAAGAGTTGAGAGTTAAGGAATAGAACAATAAATAAAAGAGTCATAGATAGCTTTTTCATACTATTACCTCTAATGTTATTCCTTTAAATGATCCTGTTTTTTATTCAGGATGCTTTAATTCATCAATTTGGTGAAATAGTAAATCAAATGCAATAGGTTCTATCTATCATTCGGAACACTATTTAAGATGATTCGAATTATAATTGCAATTATTCCCCATTTCCTTCCCATTGGCCATTCCTAATTATGTAAATTTCATAAAATTTATTTTATAAAGAATTGTTATCACTTATTTGATTCAATTACAGGATAGCTTTATATTTGAATGAATGAGTATCGTTTATCATTTTTAAGCTTTAATTAAAGTATCTTAAATTTAAAGTCTTACGTGTAAATATTAAATACAAAATAGAGCAAGGCAATAAAATGAAAAAATTATTCTTTTTGTTAATTATCTTCATGACGGTATCACTTTGTTATGCACAGGATAAAAACCATGAAACAGGCAAAGTATTTTGGAAGCAGGATTTCTCCGAAGGCTCTCTTCCTGCAGGCTGGTTAGTTAAAGCCGTTAATGACAGCGGTGTGGTATGGGTGTGTACGAATCAGCCGTATCCGGGATCTTACGGCCATGATCAGCAGGCGCCTCCAATTGCATCCAAAAGCGGTGGATTTCATATGCAGTTTGCTCCCGGTGTTAAAGTGGATAAATTTTACCGCAGATGGAAAAAGAATAATGTCTGGCCGGATGCTTATTTCCAGACTAATGCAATTGACTGCTCAAATAAGAATTCAGTTGTACTAAAATTTCAGCAGAATTTCATGTGGCATAATTACGGCGGCGAAAGGAAAGATGCCGGATTATTTGTCGGTGTTTCGAATAATGGAAAAGACTGGAAAGAATTCGATGTAAGGAATGGGATAGGTTCTGAAGATGAGTGCCCAAACCCGATGAATGTTGAACTTAATATTACTGCTTATGCAGCTTTACAGAAAACAGTCTATCTTAGATTCTATTGGAAAGGTATGTACGGCTGGTACTGGATGGTAGATAATCTGGAATTAAGCGAAGCTCCGGATAATGATGTCACTGCATTAAAATTATCATCTCACCCGTTAATCAATAATAATTTTACAAAATCGGATGTTTTCCGTTTTAAGGTTGTTAATCTAAGTGCAGGTGCAATTACACAGCCTTTTGATTGTTATTTGAAATTAGATAACCGTTCGTTGGTTAAAGTTACACTTCCTTATGCACCTGAAAAACCATTCAGGATTAATGATACAACTGAAGTTTCTTTTCCCGCAATGGATTTAACAGATTACGGTATTCATAATATAAAATTTTATACCATGCTTAACGGTGATGAAAGAAAAAGTAATGATACTCTTACTTATCAGATTTATTCCGGCGCGTATGAGTTAGGGCCTGTTACAAGTTTCGTGCAAAAAGGGAATGATTATTTTTTTGATTGCAACCATGCACAGGTTATTGTCCGTTTTTACCGGGATGATATTTTCAGAATAATGATGTCTTATAATGGTGAATTTACGGAACCGGCAGGTAATGATATTGTTATCAATCCTCCAAAAGATAAAGTTGATTTGCGCTATGCAGATAAAGGGGATTACTACTCAATCACTACTTTGAAAGCAGTGCTGCGGATATATAAAAATCCAATTCGCTTTGCAATGTACAAACCGGATAATAAAACCCTTGTATGGGAAGAACTGAAAGGTATGACATACGGTAAAGAGACAACTCAATATTTAAAAAGAGGGGAGAAAGAATATTTTTACGGCGGCGGTATGCAGAACGGCAGGTTCTCACACAGAGATAAAACTATTTATCTAAAAATTGATTACAACTGGAACGAAGGGGGCGGACCAAATCCTGCTCCATTTTATATGAGTACAATGGGGTACGGAGCTCTTAGAAATACTTATGCACCGGGTGAATATTCATTTAAGGATACGGTAAAATTAATTCACTCCGAAGCCAGATTTGACTGCTGGTACTTTGCAGGAGAATCATTAAAAGATATTTTAAATGCCTACACGGATATTACAGGTAAACCGTTCCTGGCTCCCCGCTGGGCATTAAATTTCGGCGATTCAAACTGCTACAATAGAGGTGCAAATAAAAACTCCCATAACACTACAGGTACTAAAGGCCTTACTCCCGATGTAATAAAATTAATTGCCGATAAATATATTGAAAATAATATGCCGCATGGATGGATATTGCCAAATGACGGCTACGGCTGCGGTTACACTAAACTTGATTCTGTAATAATTGAACTTCATAAGCGCGGATTTTATACCGGGCTGTGGACTGAAAACGGTGTTACTAAAATTGCAAGAGAAGTAGGCCAGCTTGGTTCCAGATTATGCAAGCTTGATGTTGCATGGATTGGCAATGGATATAAATTTGCAATTGACGGATGTAAAGCCGCTTACGACGGCATTGAAAATAACAGTGATGCACGCGGTTTTATCTGGTCTGTATGCGGATGGGCGGGCACACACCGTAATTCGGTTGTATGGACTGGGGACCAAAGCGGCAATTGGGATTATATAAGATGGCACATTCCAACTATTGTCGGTTCAGGGCTCTCTGCTCAAAATTATGCAACAGGTGATGTTGATGGAATATTCGGCGGCAGCGATAAAACTTTCACGCGCGACTTGCAGTGGAAATGTTTCACTCCGGTTTTTATGGGTATGTCGGGCTGGGCGCCAAAAGATAAACAGCCCTGGGTTTATGGTGAACCTTATACATCAATAAATAGAAAATATTTGAGCCTTAAAATCAGGCTTACACCTTACATGTACACATTATGTTATGAAGCATACAAAACAGGTGTCCCCGCAGTACGCGGACTTGTACTTGAATTTCCTAAAGACCCTGTTACATGGGGAACAATAACGCAATATGAATTTATGTTAGGTCCAAGTTTCTTAGTCGCTCCTGTTTATAGAGATGAAGCTAAGAGAGACAGTATTTATCTGCCGGAAGGAAAGTGGTTTGATTATTGGGATGGAACAATTTACAAAGGTAAACAGACATTAAATAATTATCCCGCTCCATTGGATAAACTTCCTTTATTTGTGCGCGCAGGTTCAATAATTCCAATGTACAGGCAGATGATGTATGATAATGAATTCCCTGCCGACACTCTAACTCTTGATATTTATCCCGGTGCTAATACAGCATTCGGCCTTTATGAAGATGACGGCATTACAAAAGAACATAGGCAGGGTGCTTTTGGAATTACGAAACTTTATGCCGTATCGGATGGTGATAAAGTTTCCGAAGCAGGTGTAAGAGCAGTAAAAACGGATTATAACGGAAGAATTATGAACCGTGCTTATGTTTTGCAAATTCACAGTACCAATATTCCAAAAGGTATTACTGTACAAAAAAGCAAGTTAAAAAGATTTACAAAAGAATCTGATTATAAAAAAGCAAAGACCGGCTGGTATTTTAATCCAACCGATAAGAAAGGAATCATTTATATAAAGACTGAAAAATATTCGACAAGTAAGGACACAAAGATTTTATTAAATTATAAATAACAAGCAAAGCAGATAAATGAGAAATTTATAAAAGGGAAACAAGATGAAAAGAATTGCAGTAGTAATATTATTTTTATTTGCAGTTACGCTTAATGCACAATCCGGCTGGCGCAGTTTATTTAACGGTAAAAATCTTGACGGCTGGAAGGAATTAAACGGTACAGCAAAATACTATGTTGAAAAGGGCGTGCTCGTAGGGGAAACAGTCGCGGGATCACCCAACAGCTTCCTTTGCACGGATGAAAAATTTTCCGATTTCATTCTTGAATATGAAATTAAAGTAGATACCAATTTAAATTCCGGTATGCAGATTAGAAGTGAAAGCTATCCCGAATACCATAACAGCAGGGTACACGGCTATCAGGTTGAAGTTGATCCTGCTCCGCGTGCATGGAGCGGAGGAATTTATGATGAAGCCCGCAGACAGTGGCTCTACAGCCTTGAAAGAAATGAAAAGGGAAGAAAAGCTTGGAAGAATTTTCAATGGAATAAATTCCGTGTTGAAGCAATTGGAAACTCTATCAGGACGTGGCTTAACGGTGTTCCTTGCGCAGACCTGATTGACAACATGACACTTAAAGGATTCTTCGGACTTCAAGTACATGGTATTGGAAATGATAAAAAACTTGAAGGCATAAAAGTAAGAATGAGGAATATCCGCGTTATGACTGCCGATCTTGAAAAATTCCGTACACCAAATAAAAATGAAATTTTGCAGTTCAATTATATCCCAAATACTCTTTCCGAAAGGGAAAAGAAAGAAGGCTGGAAACTGCTTTGGGATGGCAAAACCACAACAGGATGGCGCGGAGCTAAAATAGCTGACTTCCCTGCAAAAGGATGGGAAATTAAAGACGGCATTCTTACTGTACTTGGCGCTAACGGTGCAGAGTCGGCAAACGGCGGAGATATTATTACAACCGGCAAATACGGCAGCTTTGAACTTGAATGTGATTTTATGGTTACAGAAGGTGCCAACAGCGGTATTAAATATTTTGTAGATCCCGAATTAAATAAAGGGGAAGGCTCTGCAATCGGCTGTGAATATCAGCTTCTTGATGATGAAAAAAATGCTGATGCAAAACTTGGTGTAAACGGAAACCGCACTCTTGCTTCATTATATGATCTTATTCCTGCAGTGAATAAACGATTTAACGGAGTAGGAGAATGGAACAGGGCAAGAATAGTGGTAAAAGGAAATCATGTTGAACATTGGCTTAATAATCAGAAAACTGTTGAGTATGAAAGAGGCACTCAGGAATGGCGTGCTTTGGTAGCTTACAGCAAATATAAAATTTGGCCTAACTTCGGCGAAGGAAAAACAGGTCATATCCTTTTACAGGATCATGGCGATAAAGTATCATTCAGAAGTATAAAAATTAGAGAAATTAAGTAAATATTTTTTTGCCGGCGTGGTGGCATTGCCACGCCGGGCTTGAAATTATTGAAATAATACTCAATAAGCAGATTGCTTAAAGTCGTTTCTCACTAATAAGTAATGAAAAATAATTAAGAAACATAATCAGCAATTTAGTCCTATATTGCAAAAAGCAGTGTATGTCATGTATTGTATTAAATAAAAGATTCTTTCATTAAAAGGTGTGATGAAATTAATTTTCTGGAATGAAAAATTTAATAATTTTTTGAATGATCACAAAAATTAATTAAGATTTACTTATTAAAAACAATAATATACATTGTCCTTTTAAGATTGCATATTAAATAAAAAAATTTATCTTATTTCTAAGAAAACATTAGTAGAGGTTTTAAAACCATCCTCCCGGCATATTAACCAATAAATGTAGGCCGGATAGGCGTTTTTCCCTTGTCAATATTGAAAAAGGATTGCTTATAATGTATATTACAGAACGTATATTTATTCAACAAAAGGAGTAAAAATGAAAATGATAGGAAAAATGTTTTCCGGTTTTTTCGCGTTTTTTTGTGTTCTTATTTTAATTGCATTTGTTTCTCGTAGTTATGCACAAGACAGATTCAGGGCGGTTGAAGTTACAGACAGAACTTATTCAGACAAACTTGACCTGAACAGAGAAATTAAAGGTGAATTCGGCGAAAATTGTTCACTCGGTGATTGGAATGATCTTAAAGCAATCCGCAATATTGATGATTGGATCAGGGACATGAAAATTCAAGATAATTGGCAAATTATTTGTAATAGAGATGGTAATGCCACCTATACCAGCGGACGCCGGTACTTTGCACAATTTTTTGCTAATGGTAGGCCTCCGGCCGGTTTCATAGTTCATGACAAAATAGGGGATAGGCTTTTCTTAGGGTCATGGTATAATTTCGATGCTCATGTACTTGTAATCGAATCACATGGCAAAGGGTATCAGGAATTAAGAACGCTTGAAGTTTCAGACAGAACTTATTCCGATAAACTTGACTTTAACAATGTAATTAAAAGAGAATTCGGTGAAGGTTGTGCATTCGGTGACTGGAATGATCTTAAATCAATTCGCAATATTGATGAATGGATAAGGGACAATGGAATTCGCGATAATTGGCAAATTATTCTTACCAGAGATGGAAATGCTACTTACTATAGCGGACGCAGATATTTTGCTCAATATTTTGCTAATGGAAATCCTCCTACCGGCTTTACAGTTCATGACAAAATAGGGGATAGGCTTTTTCTGGGATCATGGCATGATTTTGATGCTCATTTTCTTATAATAAGATCACGCAGCAGAAATTATAGGAAATTCAGCGAGTTTAATAATTATGAAAATTTTAGACAAGATAATCGCCGTGACAATATGCAAGATAATCGCCGAGACAATATACAAGAAGATCACCCTAACAATGGCGAACAGATTTTTATTACTAGTAAAACTTTTTCTGAAAAAGTTGATCTTAATAAAACTGTAAAAAAAGAAGGCGGAAAAAAATCCACTATAGCTGATTGGAATGATCTAAAATCAATCCGTAATATTAATGTATTGATAAAACGCCTTAAACTTAAAGACGGCTGGACGTTTATGGTTACAAAAGATGGTAATTTATATAGCCAGGGCAACCGCCAGTATTTTGTTTATTACTCTGCAAAAGGTACCGTACCTCCGGGATTTGAACACAATGGTGTTTATGATCAAATTGGAGATAAACTCTATTTAGGTGCATGGTATGATTTAAAAGCACATCTTCTCTATATTAAAAATTAATTTAACTATTTAAATTTATTTCGGGGCTAAATGCCCCGATTTTTTTTATCAAGCCTGAATTACCCGCCAAAGGATTTTAAGTTAAAAAAAATTATTACACGCCGGAATATTGAGATAATTGTCACCAGCCACTCCGTGGCAAGAAATTATCTGTGTTGCATTGAATATTCATCATTTGCAAATAAGCTTATATTTAATTATAATAAACATATACTCTTTTAGTCCGGAATATTTAATACGATGTACAAGTGTATTACTCAGTTGTACAATTAAATAATTAACAAGCCGGAGTTGAAATGAAAAACTATTTAATTCTCCTTTCATCTTTCATTCTTGTCACTATTTCTTACGCACAAAAACCATGCCCCGGTATTCCAACTGTGACTTATGAGGGCAAAACCTACCATACTGTGCAGATTGGTTCCCAATGCTGGCTTAAGGAAAGTCTTGACGTGGGCACAATGATTAAAGGAAACGAAGACGCTGAAGATAATCACAAAATTGAAAAGTATTGCTATAACGACAGCCTTGCAAATTGTGAAAAATATGGCGGCCTTTATAAATGGAATGAAGCCATGCAATACAGTACATCTGAAAAGGTGCAGGGCATTTGTCCGCAGGGGTGGCACATACCTGCGGAAAAGGAATTCGATACTCTTCAGGCTTTTGAGAAAAATAACGGCAACGCTTTAAAGGCAAAAGGCCAGGGTATTGAAACCGGCATAGGCACCGATGAAAGCGGATTCTCTGTTTTGATATCCGGATGCCAGGCAAGTAACGGCTCTTTCCGTGAATTCAATAGCAGTGCTTATTTATGGAGTTCTACGGAAGGTATACGCAGTATGGCATACGGGATGTATATTTATGCAAAAGACACCGACATTAATGTAGGCAAACTGTTAAAAAAATTCGGCAATTGTGTAAGGTGTATAAAGGATTAGATTTTTTCATTTTATAAATTAGGAAAAGCTTTTTAAAAAATTCTCCGGCAGGCTAAGCCTAACCGGAGAAAATTTTATACTTCTAGATATTTTAATCTAAAAAGTGACAATTATTTCTTTACTTGTATAATTTTTGCTATTATTTTTTTGACTGCCCAATAAACGAAATATAGCACAGGAATAATAAATAATGATGCTATAAAAATTATTATTATATAACCGAACAAATATAAAATCAATGCAAAAGCATCAGAAAATCCTTTAGGTATTTTGTTCAAAATGCTATCGTTATTCGGTTTTATAACAGATGGAGTATTTATGGATAAAGAAACCTCAGACATAACGGCAGATTTATCTAAATACTTAATTCTGAAATTAATACTCTCAATCTCTTCTCTAACATTTGACAGTTGTTCTTCAATGCTTAAAATATCTGCAGTATTTTTGGCTGTCTTTAGAATTTCACGGTATCTGTTTTCGAGTGCACGTTTGTTCTGAAGACGGGCATTTATATCTATATATTCCTCGGTATAATCTTCCCGCGAAATTGTCTCAGAAGTGACGACTTGAGATATTTTCTTTATTTGTGCTAATAAAGCATCAAGATTTTCAGCCGGAACTTTAATTTCTATCCTTCCTTCTTTGTTATTCCCGATATCGGTTTTTATATCGTTTTTGGTTATTATCCCTTTTTTCTCTTCGACGAACTTATTTATAGAGTTAATAGAAGTGTCGAAGTTATCAACTACAATTTCAATTTTTGCATTTCTAATAATGATTTTCTTAGAAATAGACAATGCATCACTTTTATCTCTTGCCTGAGGCGGCGAAAAAGATATAGTGCTTAATGGTACCATTCTTTGGCTTTGCTGTGCTACAATTGGATTATCCTGCTGCTCAGTCGATTTACATCCAATTAAAAATAATACTATTATAAGTAATGCTTTCTTCATATTAACCTCTTTGTTTAATTTCCCATTATTTCCTGAGTAAAATTACAATTGCTCGCTGAAAAATGAAAGGTAAAAATAGGGTATTGTTTCAGAAAGTTGACCGTCAGGGTTCACGACATTTTTTAGACAAGTATGGATTTGTACTTTACATAAGAACATTCTATGCATTAAACATTTATTTTATTAATTTACGGTATGTACAATTGTCAAAAAATGTTTAATATTAATTAAAACCGGAAAATAATATGGCAACGAGAAGAGAGTTTTTGAAGACATCTGCACTTGCTTCGGCAGGTATATTTTTAGGAGCCAAAGCTTTATCCGCTAAAAGTTACGGAAGAATTTTGGGTGCAAATAACAGAGTTAATTTTGCCGTTATCGGGCTGCACAGCCGAGGATATGCACATCTTGAAAGTATAAGAAATAATCAGGATACGATGATTACCTATGTCTGCGATGTTGATCAGCATGAACTTGACAAATTTGCCATAGAGACTGCAAAGAAATTCAAAAACAGTCCCGTGAAAGAAAAAGATTTCAGAAAAATTCTCGATTCTAAGGATATAGATGTAATTACAATTGCCACACCCGAACACTGGCACACTCCCATTGCTTTAATGGGATTACAGGCCGGCAAACATGTTTATGTAGAAAAACCAAGCAGCCATAATCCTTATGAAGGGGAACTGCTTGTGCAAGCTCAGAAGAAATATGGAAAGCTTGTTCAGCTTGGCAACCAGCAGCGTTCATCGGAACATTCTATTGAAATTATTAATAAGATACATAATGGAATAATTGGTAAGCCTTATTTCGGAAAAGCATGGTACATAAATAACCGTACAAGTATTGGGGTGGGCAAGGAAGTTCCCGTGCCGGATTATCTTGATTGGGAATTATGGCAGGGTCCGGCTCCAAGAAGGCCTTACAAGGATAACATTCATCCATACAATTGGCACTGGTTCTGGAACTGGGGCACCGGCGAAGCGCTAAACAACGGTACACATGAAGTTGATCTATGCAGATGGGCTTTGCAGGTTGATTACCCTAATTCAATTAATGCTTCCGGCGGAAGATACCACTATAAAGATGATTGGGAATTTTATGATACACTTCTTGCTAATTTTGAATATGACGATAGCCTGATTACATGGGAATGCCTTTCATGCCAGGGGAAACAATATTACAACAGAAGCAGGGGAGTTACAATCCATGGGACAAATGGAACTGTGCTTCTTGACAGAGGCGGTTACCAGGTATTTGACCTGAAAGAGAAAGTTATTGAAGAATATGTTGATAATGTAAAATCAACTTCGCAGGATTTACAGAGCCTTGACCGAATGACTGATAATCATTTTAAAAATCTTATAAACGGAATAAGAAACGGAGAGAAACTCCATTCCCCGATCTCAGAAGGAAATATTAGTGTTACTACCCTTCTTCTATCCAATATTGCATGGAAATTAGACCGCACTCTTCATTTAAATAAAGAATCGGGACATATTCTAAATGATGAAGAAGCAATGAAATATTGGAAACGTGAATATGAAAAGGGATGGGAGCCTGTTGTGTAAACGCTCATAAAAATATTTTATTAATCTCAGCCGGAATATTTAAATTCTCATCCGGCTGATAAATCCGGATAAAATTTGAAAGCGGTTTATAGTGATAATTTTTCTGCAATGGGTACAAGATTTGGTTTTGTGATCCCTGATTGCGATCATGATAAGGGGGAGAAATTATCGCTGTTGATTAAGGTTGAAGTAAATAATCTGGAAGAAAAGCTCAGCCGTTTTATTCCCTCTTCACAAATATCATATTTAAATAAATATGCCGGTAGCTCACCTGTAGAAGTTGATGATGATATGTGGAATGTTTTAAATGATTGTAAAAAATATTATGAAATCACTTCCGGCGCATTTAACATTGCATTGAGCGGGTTAAATGATTTTTGGAATGATAAACAGGATATCGATAATCCGGAAAATATTAATCATGCTAAGATAATTTTAGAAAAATGTTCAATGAACAACCTGGTACTCGATCAGGTAAGGCACTCTGTATTTTTCACAAATCCGTTAATCAAGCTTGATCTTGGAGCTATTGGCAAAGGCATTGCTATAAAAAAAGCCGGAGAAATACTCAGCCGGAGTAAAATTAGAAATGGATTTGTAAGTTTTGGTGAAAGCTCTATTTTTGCGCTCGGTAAACATCCTAATGGGCCTTGTTGGGAAGTTACAATACCCAATCTTTTTAATGAGAATGAGATTGCGTATTCAGCAAAACTGAATAATAATTCCTTATCGGTATCAGGAAATACTTCAAACAACAGCAGAAGCGGGAAGACACACATTATCAATGCTTTTACGGGTGTACCCGTTAAAGAATTTAAAACAGCATTAGTGATTCATGAATGTCCGGTTACTGCAGAAGCATTATCAACTGCGTTTATGCAGTTGGATGAAAATCAAATAAGTGAAACAATTAATAAATTTAAGAATATCAGGACTGCAATAATAAAGTACAATGCAGACAGGCAGCCAATCATTAAAGAATTTATAAATTAAAAAATATTTGTCGGCGGTAGAATTATGGAAGAAGTAATGAAACAATCGCGCAGGGACTTTCTAAAATTAGTAACTGGTATTGCCGGGGGAGCAATTGTATTATCATCAATGCCATGGCTCAATACTTTTGTTAAAGGAAGCAGAGCCGGTAAAGCTGCATCTGATAAGGTGAGGCTGGGTATAATCGGTGTAGGAGATAGAGGCAGTTTACTGCTTCAGACATTTAAACAATTTGAGAAAACAGGTAATTTTGAAATTGCAGCCGTATGCGATAATTATCAGCCTAATTATGAAAATGCATTAAAACTTACAGATGGCAAAGCAGCCGGATTCTATGATTACCAAAAGCTTCTTGATATGAAGGATATTGATGCAGTAGTGATTGCTACTCCTCTTAATGAGCACGCACATATTGCAATTGATGCAATGAATGCAGGCAAGCATGTATTCTGCGAAAAAAGTATTGCACGCACTATTGAAGATGTAAACCGGATGATGGAAACACACAAAAAGACGGGAATGATTCTGCAGATAGGGCATCAGCGTTTATTCAGCCCGATATATATTGAAGCAATAGATAAAATTAAAAATGGTAAAATAGGCAAAGTCACGCAAATGAGGGCCTACTGGCATAGGAATGGTAATTGGCGCAGGCCGGTGCCTAAAGATAAACCTGAACTTGAGCGTAAAATAAACTGGCGTTTATATAAAGAATATTCCGCAGGATTACTTACAGAACTTGCTTCGCACCAGATACAGGTCGCAAACTGGATCAAAGGGGAACCTCCGGTTTCAGTAATCGGTTCGGGAAATATTATTTATTGGAAAGATGGGCGCGAAGTGTGGGATAATGTTGCACTTGTATATAAATATTCTGACGGTACTCATTTAATCTATGATTCAGTTATAAGCAACAGGCATTACGGCCTTGAAGAGCAAATTCTTGGAGATAAAGGTACTATTGAAATGGAAGTAAATAAAATCTATTGGGAAGATCATCCATCGGCACCAGCAATTCAGCGGCTTGTAACAGATATTGAAAAAGATGTATTCGGGTCTGTACCTATTGGAGGCGCATCCTGGACTCCTGAAGTGGGTATTAAAGATAAAGGGGAATTTATCACAGGAAATTATCAGATGGATGAAGTTCAGCTTGAATTGGAAGGATTCGTAAATTATGTAAGAGACGGAAAAGCTCCTGAAGAACTGACTATACAGGGTTACCATGCAACAATCTGGTCATTACTTGGTGAACAGGCAATAAATGAAAATAAACTTATAACATTTGAAAATAAGATTGAGTTATAACATGAAAGATATTTTAATTAAAGGCACAACTATTAAAAGAGAAATAATTATCGGTTTAGTATGCTTCTTATTTGTATTTCTGGTTAACGTTTATGCCATATATCATTATAACTCGCTATGGAGCGAACTGCTTACCCAATTATATGAAGTAATTATTATTGCAGCCGTACTTTATCTTTTAATAGTCTTTATCAGATTAATAGTTTTGGGCATTAAAAAACTATTTTCACAAAAATAATGAATAATAGCAGGTTGGATAGATATATGGTTAGAAAGATTTTTTTTATTCTTTTATTGGCCGCAGCCGCTTTGCAGGCATTTCAAAAAATTAAAGAAGTAAAACAGAATACAACATCAGGTAGAGCAGTAATTAATTTTAATAAGGATTGGTCCTTTGCCAAGTTTCCACAAAGGCCCGGTTTCCAGGATATGCCCGATAATATTTCAACCAGTGTATGGTCTGTTATTCCCGTACCTGTAGATGAAAAAACAGAAACTGCCGGAAAAGTATCTGATATATATGACGGCAGTTACAATACACGCTGGTACGCAAAGCTAAAACCGCAAATAAGCAGATCTTTATTCCCCAAACAAATAATTATTGATTTAAGCAGGGAAGAAGACCTTGCAGGGTTCCGCCTTCTATGCAGACAAGACGGTTCAAAAGAAGGACTAATTAAAGATTATGCTCTTTATTTAAGCAGCAGCCTTGATAATTGGGGAGCTCCGGCCAGCAAAGGAACTTTTGAAAATTCTCCTGATGTTAAAGAAATTAAATTTGAAAAAGTTTATAAGGGAAGATATTTAAAGCTTGAAATTCTCTCCGGTTATTCCAATACCTACGTAACCATCGCTGAATTAGGACTGATGAAACCTCTCGATTTAAAAGCTAAAAGTAATTGGCAGGATCAGTTTTTTATAATGCACTTGTCAGGAAGCGATATAACCGAAATGTCCCTTGCTGAATTAGAAAAAGTTAAAAATAGCGAGCTTGAAGAAATTAATAAATTAGGATGGACAAAAGTTACATTGCCGCACACTGCAAATGTTGAACCTTTAACAGTACTGAAAGCATGGCAGGGGATCTGCTATTATGAAAAATCCTTTTCATTACCTTCCGGTTACAAAGGTAAAAAAATCTATATTACATTTGATGGAATGATGCAGGTATCAGATGTATGGTTAAATGGAAAACATGTTGCGCAAAAGAAAGGGGGTTATCTTCCTTTAACAATTGATATGACGGATGGAGTTATATTTGATAAAGAGAATAAAATTCTTGTAAGGCTCGATAATCAGGATAACCCTCTTGTACCGCCGGGTAAACCTCTTTCCTCCCTCGATTTTTGTTATTATGGAGGTATTTATAGAAATGTTTATTTAACAGTCACTGATAATTTGCATATTACTAATTCTGTCTATGCGGATAAAGTAAGGAGCGGCGGAGTATATGTTACCTATCCGCAGGTATCGGATGAATCTGCTTCGGTTGATGTCCGCACACATATTCAAAATGATGGTAAAACAAAAAAGCAATTTGAATTGAGACAGGAATTGTATTTTAAAGGGAAGAAAATTACTTCCGGTTCTCTCATTTGCAGCCTTGCCCCTGCAGGAGATATTCAACTGCCCTTAGTAATGAATATAAAGAGGCCGTCACTCTGGTCTCCTGATGTGCCCAACCTATATACACTCAAGACGACTATTATTGCGGACGGAAAAAAGACTGATGAAATTTCAACACGAATCGGAATAAGAAAAATAAACTATACTCGTGAAAAAGGATTTGAAATAAATGGTAGGCAGCTTGTACTTGCAGGCACCAACAGGCATCAGGAATATCCATATCTTGGAAATGCAATTTCCGATAACGCTCAGTACCGTGATATGAAAAAAATTAAAGAAGCCGGATTTAATATTGTAAGGCTTTCACATTATCCGCAGGCGCAAAGTGTGCTTGATGCATGTGATGAATTGGGCTTGCTTGTATTCGATTGTGCACCGGGCTGGCAATTTTTCAATAACGATCAAAGGTTTATAGAACGCGCTTATCAGGATGAAAGAGAAATGATAAGAAGGGATAGGAACCATCCTTGTATAGTAATATGGGAAACAAGCCTGAATGAAACTTATCCTCCGTTATGGTTCAGGCAGAGAGAACATGATATTGCTAAAGAAGAAATTATAGGGGATTGTTTTACAGGTGGTGATACAGAAGTTCCCGGTGTTCCATGGGAAGTACCCTTTGCATGGTTCAAAGAAGAAGACAATGATTTTGACAGGATGCAGGATATTAAACCGGAAGCTCCCGGTATTGCAAGAGAATATGGCGATTATGAATTCGGCGGTGAAAACAGTACAACACGAGTCTTCAGAAAAGAAGGAGAGAAAAAATTATTGCAGGCCGCATGGAATTTCCAGTGGGAGCATAATAAGATGATGAAGAAATGGCCGGCTATTATCGGAGATGCAACGTGGGTGATGTTCGATTATAACCGCGGATGTTCGCCGCAAATTGAAGCAAGTGGAATTTCGGATATTTTCAGGATTCCCCGCTTCAGTTATTATTTTTTCAAAAGCCAGATTGATCCTGAAATATCAAGGCCTTTTGTTTATATAGCTAATTACTGGAACGATGGTTCTTCTGCAGATAAAATTGTAGTTTATTCAAATTGTAAAACCGTTGAACTTTATTTAAATGGAAAACTTATTGCATCTAAGCAGCCCGATAACGGCCCCGATACTCCCTATGGAAATTTATATAACGGCGGCACTCCATTCGACGGGGGAAATTGCAGAAATCTTATTCACGCACCCTTTACATTTACAGGTGTTAAATTTGAAAAAGGGGAATTAAAAGCCGTTGGCAAAATTGACTGTATGGAAACTGATTATATTATCCGCACACCGGAAAAAGCAGATGCAATAAAACTTGAAGCCGATATTTCAGGCAAGCCTTTGAAAGCAGACGGTGCTGATGCAATTTTTGTTTATGCAAATATTATTGATAAAAACGGTACACTGTTAAACAGCTATAACGGATTAGTTTCATTTGAAATAAAAGGGGATGCAAAAATTATCGGGCCTGTAAAAATAAATGCAGAAGCAGGTATAGCAGCAATACTTGTCCAGGCCGGTTTGAAAAATGGTAGCATTATATTATCAACGAAAACCGATGAAGGAATTTCAGGCACCATAAAGATTAATATGGAGTAATTTACAAAATCTATTAATTTGGGTTAAACTGTGCATATGATTGAGGTAGGGCATAATTTCTCAATTTGTTGGATTATAGTGTATTTTTGATAATTTTCAAAGAAAAACCGGCCTGTTTTTTAGGTAAAAACTATAAATAATTTAATGAATTTCCATTCTTTAAATTTGCACTAAACGCCATTTTCATTAAATTACTTTCAAAGAAAATATCAGTTCCCAAATTTTAATAAATATTAATTATTACTTTTTTAACTAAAAAAAGCGGGGCAGGACGTGAAAAAAAGTATTCTTATCATTTGTTTGATTTTAATTTCTATTGTTTTTTATTCTTGCGGCGGCAATAAAGCAAGTGTAGTAAATTTTAATCCGCAGGGACAAATTAAAGACCTTACAACTTTTACAATTGAGTTCTCCAAGAACCTTGCACCTGAAAGTATAAGGGGCAAATGGCTTGATGAAGAATTTGTAAAATTCGAACCCAAAATTGAAGGTAAATTCAAATGGATTACCGGCACTACATTACTCTTCTCGCCTGATAATCCTTTGGAGCCGATTCAAAAATACAAGGCTGAAATTACCAGCCGTGTTTTATTCGACACAAAATATGATCTTGATGGTGATACTTATGAATTTAATACACCCGACTTTAATGCTGTAAGTGCCGAATATTATTGGTCACACGTTCCTAATGAAAAAAACAAAGTGAATGTAAAGGCTAATATACATTTTAATTATCCTGTCAGTCCCGAAATGTTGAAGAATAATATTATTGTTAAGAGGGAAGGGGATGATGTAAAAGATGTAAAAATAATCACCGATAAAGCTTCTGATATTATTACGATAAGTATCGGCGATGCTGTACAATCTGATAAAGAGCAATCATACAAAATAAAAATAAAAAGCGGGTTAATGTCTGTTGTTGGTAAAAAAGCACTTGACGATGATTGCGTTTTTAAATATGATCTTCCTCCAATAGAGAAACTTGCAATTAAGAATGTTACAGGAGGAATGGACGGACTTAAAAAATGGATAGATGTTTACACTACACAATCGCCTGATGAAAAAAAGATAAGCAGTTTTGTTAAACTTGATCCTTCCGGCAAATATACTTATTACGTTAACGAGAATTTTTTCAGAATTGAAGGCAACTTTGATGAACTGCATAAAGTAAATTTAAAAATAATGAAAGGCATGCCCGGTATTTACGGCGGAGAACTTGAATCGGATTTTGAGCAGGAAGTTGAATTTGAGAATCTTAATCCCAGCATTAAATTTACCGATAACAAGGGAAAATACCTTATGCTTAACGGGCAAAGAAATATTGAGATTGCAACAGTTAATATAGATGCCGTTAACATAGAATTTGCTCATATATATAAGAACAATATTATATTTTTCCTTAAAGAGTATGACAAGGGACGTTATTACGAAAGTGACGACGGGGATGGTGAAGGCTATGATGACGGTGATTATTCTCCATATTATGATATAGAAAACTATGGGCATGTTATTTCAAGTGAAACAAGGAAACTTAAAGGAAGCCCTAATCTTCTTGAAAAATATACCGTTAATGTTGAGAAGATTGTTAATGATAAGTTAAAAGGTATTTTCGTTGTAAATGTAAAATCGGATAATGAAAGATATCGCCGCGCCTCTAAAATGGTCTCAATTACCGATCTTGGTATAATTGCAAAAAGGTCTAACAAGGAATTGATGGTATTTGTAAACTCAATTGAAACCACACAGCCTGTTCCTAATGTTGAAATATCGCTCATCTCTTCAAATAACCAGACAATTCTAACAGGTGTAACTGATGCACGCGGTATTATTAAATTTGAAAATATGGAAGATAAGATTAAAGGATTTACTCCCCTTGTAATTACTGCTGAAAAGGGGGATGATTTTAATTATATAGACTTAAGAGAGACGGAAGTAGGCACATCACGATTTGATGTCGGCGGTGAGACTGATTATACAAACGGATATAAAACGTTTATATATGGCGACCGCAATTTATACAGGCCGGGAGAGCAGGTTAACATCAGCGGCATTGTAAGGAATGACGATACACACATTGTTAAAGATGCTCCTATCCTTGTAAAAGTTATGGCACCGACGGGAAAAGTGTTTGAAGAATTTAAGAAGACTCTGAATAAAGAGGGCTCATTCGAAATTTCTTTTAATACACCCGATTATGCACAGACAGGCACCTACCGCGCAGATGTTTATACCGGAGCTGATAATCTAATCGGTTCTTATAATTTCTTTATTGAAAATTTCGTACCTGACAAAATTAGATTGCTGTTGCACAATGATAAACCATCATTAGAATTGGGGCAGCAGATTAGTGTTATCATGGATGCTGAATATTTATTCGGTGCTAAAGCCGCAAATCTTAAATGGCAGGCAGATTTTCAATTAAGGCATAAACAATTCGTTAGTAAGAACTTTGCTTCCTATGATTTCGGAAGTTCAAGCATGCAGAATCCGCAAATTCCTAACACTGTTATGGAAGGAACGCTTGATCCTGAAGGGAGGGCACACGTTGAATATACTGTGCCTGAAGATGTGCAGTCATCCGGTATTATAAGCGGATTTGCATTTATAACTGTTTTCGATCTTACCGGAAGGCCTGTTAATAGGGTCTCTACTTTTGATGTTTATCCCGATAAGTATTTTATAGGTATCAAATCACCAGGTTATTATTTCGGCACTAATGAGACAATTAATTTCAAAGTTGTAGCTGTTGATAAAAATGATAAAGTTGCAAACCAGTATAAAGCCGATGCCAAACTTGTAAGATATGAATGGCAGACAGTTCTTAAAAAACAGGGGGAAGACAGATATACCTATGCCTCCGAACAGAAAGAAATTGTTGAATGGGAAAAAGAAATTGATCTTTCGGGAAGTGATAAGACCATACCGGTTAATGTTCAAAAAAGCGGAAGATATGAATTAAGAATATCCAAGAAAGGAAGTTCAGTTTTTCAGAGAACGGATTTCTGGGCTTATGGATGGGCAACTTCAACGGCATCATCATTCCAGGTTGATAAAGAAGGGCGCGTTGATATTGTATTTGATAAGCAGACATACAATGCGGGCGAAACCGCAAAAGTATTATTCACTACTCCATTTGCAGGCAAGATGCTTGTAACATTGGAGCGTAACGGCATTTATGATTATAAATATGTAGAGGTTAAGGAAAGATCTACACAGGTTGAATTCTCCCTGCCCGATAAATATATTCCTAACGTGTATGTAACGGCAACGTTATTCAAGAAGCATTCCGTAGACCAGACTACTCCGTTTTTAGTAGCACACGGATTTGCTTCAATGAAGGTTGAAAAGAAAAGCTTATTACTGCCTGTTTCCATTTCCGCTCCGGCAAAGATAAAATCTAATACTAAAGTTGAGGTCACGGTTAAGACTGCACAAAGGAAGGACATTTATGTAACCCTTGCGGCAGTTGATGAAGGCATTCTGCAGATTAAGAATTTTGAAACACCAAATCCATACGGTTTCATGTATGCAAAGCGGGCTTTAAATGTAACAAGTTATGATTTGTATAAACTTCTTCTTCCTGAAATAGTAGGAAGTAAATCTTCAACAGGAGGAGATGAACTCGCTAAACAATTGCAGAAGAGAGCAAATCCATTAACCTCAAAAAGGTATAAGCTTGTTTCCATATGGAGCGGGATATTAAAAACCGGAGATGACGGAACCGTTAAAGTGCCTATTCAAATTCCGCAATTTAATGGTGAAGTAAGGTTAATGGCCGTAGCTTATTGCGATAATCAGTTCGGTTCGGCAAATGCATCCATGAAAGTTGTTGATGATTTAATTATGGAGCCGCAAATTCCGCGGTTCTTGGCTCCAAAAGATTCTCTTGTAATGCCTGTCTCGTTGGTTAATACAACTGATAAAGACGGCAGGGCAGTTGTGAACATAAAAACTCAGGGGCCTATTAAAGTTCTCGGGCCGGAACAGCAATCGGTTAACGTACTTGCTAATTCCACAGCAAAAGTACAGTTTGTAATTTATGCAAACAGCGTAGGCAATGCAAAAATTACACTTGAAGCATCCGGATTCAGTAATGCGAAAGAAGTAACCGATATTGGTGTACGCCCTGTATCTCCATATTATACCGAATCAAATTCGGGGGATATTAAAGGAGGCGAAACAGTTAAGCTGAATGTGGCAAATTCTTATGTAGAGGGAACCTGCACTTCTACTCTTACTATTTGCAAATTCCCGGCGGTAAAATTTGCTAAGCATCTGCGTTACCTTGTAGGATATCCTTACGGATGTGTTGAACAGACAGTCTCAAAACTATTCCCGCAATTATATTTTGAAGATCTCGCAAAGCTTGTTGCGCCGGAATATTTCAAATCCAATAATTCGGTTTATTATATTAAGGAAGGAATAAGAAAATTAGAATCAATGCAGCTTGAAGACGGTTCAATTTCTTATTGGCAGGGATGGCCTACGCCAAATTGGTGGGGAACTGTTTATGCTGCTCATTTCCTTGTCGAAGCCAGAAAAGCAGGTTATAATGTGTCGGATAATGTAATGAATAAACTGCTGAATTATATTTCAAAGAGAGCTAAGGAAAAGAGTACATACGACTACACTTATTATAACAGCAGCAATTCGGCAGTCAGTGTTAAAATTGCGAACAAAGAAATATTATATTCTTTGTACGTCCTTGCAATTGCAGGCAAGGGGGATATTTCAACTATGAATTATTATAAATCGCAGACGCAGCTAATTTCAGAAGATTGCAGGTACCTGCTTGCAGGGGCATACGCTCTTATGAATATGTGGAGTGCATATAACGAATTAGTCCCGCAGAATTTTACTCCTGAAAGGGCAGCAAGATTAAGCGGCGGCTGTTTCGATTCCGAAGCAAGGGCAAACGCAATTAAATTATGTGTACTTGTAGATGTAGATCCGAACAACAAACAAATACCGTTTATTATTAAACATCTATCAGACATGCTTGACAATATTTACAATACTCAGGAAAGGTCATTTGCATTCCTCGGTATGGGCAAAGCAGCAAAGGGGAGCGCATTCCATGATGTAAAAGTTGATGTGCTTGCCGATGGTAAATCCGTAGGCTCATTCAGCGGCGGCGATATAAGTATTTCTATACCTGTTGGTACAAAGTCGGTTTCATTAAAGAGCAGCGGGCAGGGAGAAGTATATTACTATCTGCAAACTTCCGGCGTTAAACAGGGAATTCTACAGCCTAAAGATTCTCACTTGCAGGTAAGAAGGGTTTATTATGATTACCGCACAGGTGCAGAAATAAAAGATAACCGTTTTAAACAGGGACAGCTCGTACTTTGCAAAATTACCTTGCAGGGGGTAGATGCATCCCAAAATAATATTTCTATTGCAGACTTATTGCCTGCCGGATTTGAAATTGATAATCCGCGCCTTGCGCAGGTTTCACAATTGAATAAACAATTTGCAAACACAATGGAACCGGAGTATGTAGATATAAGAGATGACAGGCTAATTTTATTTACAGCTTCGAAGTACAACAAGTGGCTCGATTATTATTATCTTATCAGAGTAGTTAATAAAGGCAAGTTTGTTTTGCCGATGATTGGAGCCGAAGGCATGTATGATGGTGAAGTCAGTTCCCTTTCGGGTGCAGGCACTGTTATAGTAACAGAATAAAAAATAATTTATTGCTGATTTGTCATTCCTCCCGATTTAATCGGGAGGAATCTATACAATAATATTTTTGATGTTAATAGATGCCTGCCTGCGCAGGCATGACAAATATTTAGCACTTTAAGAGGTCTCTTTTTTAATTAGACTTGATAATGAATTCCTATGCAGGTTAAAATATTTAATACTTTTTCCCGGATTTATTCGGTTATCTTAAAATCGATCAAAGAAAATGAATTTTACGAAAAGGCCGCCGATTTCGTAAAGAAATATCTTCCTTATTTCAAATCAAAAGTAGTTTACGGGCTGCTGATATTTCTTGCCGTTGTAATCATAGCAGATTTTCTTTTCCCTCTGCCTAAAGAGAAATTCTATTCCAAGGTAATTTATGCACAGGACGGCTCTCTCCTATCGGCTTATCTTTCCAAAGATGATAAATGGAGAATGAAAACACATCTTTCCGAAGTCTCTCCGGAGTTGATTAAAGCAATTTTAAATAAAGAAGACAGCTGGTTTTACTGGCACCCGGGAGTTAATCCAATTGCCATTTTTAGAGCATTGATTCAAAATATTACGGGAGGAAAAAGAGTTTCGGGGGCTTCTACCATCACTATGCAGGTAGTGCGCATGTTGTATCCTGAAGAAAGAACGTACGGCAATAAAATAAAAGAGATGCTGCGCGCATTACAGCTTGAACTCCATTACAGCAAACAGGAAATTTTAGAGATGTACCTTTCCATGCTTCCGTACGGCGGAAATGTTGAAGGGGTTAAAGCAGCTTCGTATATCTATTTTAACCGCCCCCCAAGCAGGTTAAGCCTTGCACAATCTATCTTGATGGCGGTTATTCCGAATGACCCAAATGGAATGAGGATTGATAAGGATAATTCATTTGCTATGAATGCAAGAAACAGATGGATTAATAAATTTACTGATCAAAAAGTATTTCCTATTTCCGATCTTAAGGATGCAATGAATGAGCCTGTAAGCATAGGCCGCTACCAGATTAAAAATGAAGCGCCTCATTTCTCTCTATATGTTGCACAAAGGTATAAAGATGATGAGATTAGAACTTCTCTTGTGCCTTCAATACAAAAGACGGCTGAAAAACTTCTGCTTAATTATGTCAACAGGGTGAGGAATAAACTTGTTTCAAACGGTGCAGTAATTGTAATTGATAACAGGACTCATTCCGTAGCTGCATACTGCGGCTCGGCAGATTTTAATGATCCCGTTTCTCAGGGACAGGTAAACGGCATAGAGGCATTGCGTTCTCCCGGCTCAACTCTTAAACCCGCATTATATACACTTGCATTCGATTGGGGCATGCTTACTCCCGAAATGAAAGTCCTTGACGTACCTACAAGCATAAGCGGTTATGAACCTGAAAATTATGACTTGAAATTCAACGGACAGGTTTCCGTGAAGTTTGCTTTGGTCAATTCATTGAACATTCCGGCTGTGAGGCTCCTTCATCAAATTGAGCTTGGAAAATTTGTTGAGCTTCTTATTAAAGGGGGCTTTTCCGATATGCCGGAACAGAGAAAAAGCATCGGGCTTTCTATGATCCTTGGCGGATGTTCAGTAAAGCTTGTACAATTGGCAAGATTCTTTTCTGTTTTTGCAAGCGAAGGAAATTTATACCCGCTGAAATATTTATACGATGAAGAAAATAAAAATGAAGGAGCAGTAAGATTATTTTCTCCCGCTTCGGTTTATATGACAAGCCAGATTTTATCATCCAATGAAAGGCCTGACTATCCCGCGGAATTTTTATCTACAACCGATCTTCCTAAAATTGCATGGAAGACTGGCACTTCATTCGGGAAAAGGGATGCATGGGCTGTTGGGTTTAATCCTAATTACACAATAGGCGTATGGATGGGCAATTTTGACGGCAAAGGCTCGCCTGAACTTTCAGGTGCTGAAATGGCTGTTCCGCTGCTGTTTGAACTCTTTAATTCAATTGATTATAAACCTAAAAAAGAATGGTTCGATAGGCCCAAAGAAGTGCTCACCCGTGATGTATGCAGTGAAACAGGACTGCTCCCGGGGGATAATTGTAATTCGGTTATACAGGATCTCTATATTGAAAAAGTTTCTCCCAATAAAAAATGTGATTTGTATAAATCCGTTTATGTGAGTAATGATGAGACAATTCAATACTGTACTGTTTGCCTTCCAGATTCCGGGTATAAGAAAGTTTTGTATCCGAACTATGATGAGGAACTGACTCTTTGGATGCTGAAGAACAAAGTGCCCTTTAAAAGGCCGCCGCCGCATAATCCATACTGCCAGGCAAAGTTTTCAGGCCCTGGGCCGAAGATAATTTCTCCATCTGCCGATTTTGAATATTATATTGAGGACGGCTCCAAACAGCAGATACTTCTGCAGGCAGCAGTAAGTCCGGATGTGGAAAAATATTACTGGTACATAAATGATAGTTATTATTCGGAAGCCAAACCGGGAGAAAAAATATTTTTCACTCCGCAGAAAGGGATATTAAAAATTACCTGCCTTGATAACCTCGGCAGGAAAACAACTATACAGACAAAGGTGGAATTTTATTGAAAAATGGGACGCTGATTTTTTATGATGATTATGATATTTTATGATCTTAATTTCATAACGCGGCACGCATGCCAGACTAAAAAAATAAGGTGAATAAATGATTAAGACGTGTTTGTTTATTATAATTATTGGGTATTTTAATATATATTCTCAAACTGATGATATAATAAAATATTTGAACTCCAATAATATCTTTAAACAAATTGATATTAAGCTTATACCATTTAAATATGAAATCAATCCATTAAATGGAAGTAGAATGGCATATGGATACAAAACCGATAAAGACAGTAAAATTAAAATGGAATATTATGCGCCCAAATATAATGAAAATGAAACATCCAGAGGTTGCTTTGTATTATTTGGTAAAAAAATAATTTTGAATAAAGTAGCAAAAAATCTGATCACGGGATTAACTTTTAATATGTCAATGTTTAATGTATTTGAAAGTGCATTTAAAAACAGAAAGTACTTATTGATATATACATATGATGAGCATTTGGCAGCAAGATACTATATATTTATTTTTGATATAACTAATAAAGAAGATATTAAATGTTACGCATTTTGGTCATATTATATTATGGCAAATATGGTTGGTGATTTCAATAAAGATGGTTATTTGGATGTTTTAGAAGTTCGCGATATCAATGGGCAAAAAGAAAAATTTAAAATAACAATGAAAAGCTTAATTGATGGTAAATTTGTGTCTTTTAAACCTAATGAATATTATATTTATTGCACGCACGATAATAAAAATGATTATTACAGAATTATAAAGAAAAGTGGATTTGAATAAACGATTATTTTATACTTCCCGTCTCGGCACGAGTTTCCCTTTAACAGCACGGCATGGTCGCACCATGCCGAAATAATTAGTGTGAAAATATATGCCGACAAGAGGAAGAAATAGAATAACAGAAGAAAGGATATATTTTGTAACTACTACAGTTGTCCGTTTTCTGGATGTATTTAAAGATACAAATGCATCTGATATTCTAGTGAATAATATAAAATATTATCAAAATGAATATGGTTATAGCATTCTTGCTTATGTAATTATGCCTTCTCATTTTCATTGGATAGTGGTCACAGAGCCAAAATTAGGTACAATATCAGATATAATGAGAGATATTAAAAGGAATAGTTCAAAGGAAATTACGGAGTATCTGAGAAATGTAAAAGAGTATCAGCAAATATTTGAAGAAGAAGCTACGGGTTATAGCGATCAGCAAAAGAAATTCTGGATGCGCAGATTTGATGATGAAGTAATAAGAAATGAAAAAATGTTCTGGCAAAAGTTATTGTACATTCATAATAATCCTGTTAAAGCTGAAATAGTAACAAGGCCGGAAGATTACAAATATTCGAGTGCAAGGAATTATATAAATGGTGATCATTCTTTGTTGAAAGTTGATGTAGAATATGCAGGAATAAGAATTGAGTAGAATTATATAGTAATAAAACAAACGGCATGGTACTATCCCCGAAACGGAGCACGCATGTCGAGCCAACAAAGCAAACGGCATGGTATGACCATGCCGTGCTAAAATAGATCTGTGTACTATTATTTATAAAAATATTATTTCTTCTCCTGTAGATTTACCGGGCGCATTCTGTAACCCACTCCCGATTCTGTGGTTATATACTTAGGCGTGGAATAATCATCCTCAATCTTTTTTCTTATTTGTCCTACGAATACTCTTAGATATTGTGAGTTCTCCGTATAACCGGGGCCCCAGACTTCTTTCAGAATAAAATTATGTGTTAACACTTTTCCTATATTTTTAAAGAAGAGGTCTAAAAGAAGGTATTCAAGATTAGTCAGTTTTATTTCAACATCATTTTTAAAGATCATTCTTGCGGTAAGGTCAATTTTAAGTTCACCATTGGTAATTATACTGCTGTCAATTGTAATTTGAGAGCGGCGCAAATTTGCCTTAATTCTTGCAATAAGTTCCGATGTATTAAACGGTTTAATGATATAATCATCTGCCCCTGCTTCAAGAGCTTTTACAATATCGTCCTCGGAATTCCTTACGGATAATATAATTACCGGGATATTTGTCCATTCTCTTATTTCTTTCAGTACAGTAAAACCATCCTGATCAGGCAGGCCTAAATCAAGTATTACCAGTTGTGGATGGTTAGTAGCTGTTTGCAAAATTCCGTCTTTGCCGGTTTCGGCTTCAATAATTTTATAACCTGAAGATTCAAGTGAAATTTTAAGAATCTTTCTTATTTGTGCTTCGTCGTCAATAATAATTATTGCAGGTTTAGCTGTCAACTTATTGCCTCATCTAATTGCAGTGGAAGAGTAATTGTAAATTCTGCGCCTCCGGTTTTTCTGTTGGAAGCGGTTATAGTTCCTTTGTGTGCTTCAATAAATCCTTTTGAAATGGAAAGGCCAATTCCGGAGCCGCCTGTTTTAGTGCCCGGAATACGGTAGAATTTATCGAATAATTTAGGAAGCACTTCTTCCTGAAATCCTTTTCCGTTATCTGAAATCATCAGGTTACACATTCCGTTATTATTATTTACTTCAATTTTAATTTCGCTATTTTCCGGCGTATATTCAATACAATTGTGAATAATATTTATCAGTGCCTGCTCTAACAAAATAAAATCCACCTGAACAAGGCTAATGTCTTCATCGTAGCAGGTAATAATTTTATGCTTGCCAATATCATATTTTAACTTTTCAAGGGCTGAATTTACAAGATCGGGAATAGAATGCCATGAGATTTTTAATTTAAGCCTTCCCGATTCAAGCCTTGCCATGTCAAGAAGGTTTTCAACAAGCCTGTTTAATCTTTCAGCAGCTATATTTATTTCTACGGATAAATTCCTGATTAAATCCGGATTGGAAATTACTTTGGAATCGAGAAAGGTGCTTGATGCGCCCATGATGGTAGTAATAGGAGTTTTTAATTCATGCGAGAGGGAATCGAATAAAGTCCTATACAGTTTTTCCGATTCAAAAGTAAGGAGTGAAGTCTTTGCAATATTATTCAGGTAATCCCGTTCAAGGGCATTAGCAATTTGAGTTAACAGGGAATTGAGGAATAATTCACTTTCAAAAGTTAAGCGCTCGTTTTCTTTCACTTTAATACCAATTACTCCTATTGGGCCCCGTTTACTTACTATCGGGAAATAAGTCGCAGGAGCATCGGATAATGTGTTTGTAAATTTACCTGCTTTCTGAGCATTTTCAAAAACCCATTGGGCAATATTCCATTCTTTATCATTAAGAGTAAAGGAGCTTATGGAATGGGGCTGAGCATTTAATTTTTTTGCATTATCGCTTAAAATTAATGTAACTTCGGCATCAAATATATATCCAATTTGTTTAACAGTAACATAGGCGATGTCATTAACATTATTGGATGCAGTTAATTCTTTTGAAAGATTGAATAATGCATTAGTTCTTTTCTCGCGATGGTATATTAACCGCTGTTGAGCCCTTATTCTTGAAGTAAGTAAGCCTGAAACAGATGCAACAATAAAATACATAATGAACATTAAATAATCTTCTATTCTGCCTATGTGGAAAGTTAATAAAGGAGGAATAAAGAAGAAATCCCATCCGAATGCACTAATTGTAGCGGCAAGCAGCATTGGCCCTGTGCCGTAATTGAACAAAGGCAGGAATGTAAGTATAAGAAGAAAGATAAGCGAAACCGTCTGGTATCCAATTGCATCCTTTATAAAGAATAATATTAAACCGGTAAAAATTATTATTGCCAAAGCACTTAAATATTTAAAAATGCCTGCATGCGGAGTGCTTAAAAAATAATTCATCAAACTAAACCGGGTGTCTCTGTCCCCGCCTATTGCATAAATATCTATATTCCCGCTTTGGCTTATTAGTCTTTTTATGAAATTGTTGCCGGAGTAAAATGGCATTTGCAACTTGCCAGGCTTGCCTACAATAATCTGGGTAACTTCATTTTCATTTGCAGTTCTGATAAGAGCTGAGACAATATCTGAATCGACTACAGTAATAATTTCAGCGCCTAATTCTTTAGCGAGTTCAAAATTCTTAGTGAGGGTTTCTTTGCTGGACTCTTTGATTTTTTGCCCGTCATCAACATAGACAGCAATCCAAACGGCTTCAATGGAATAAGCCATACGGCGTGTAAGCCTTATTAAATCGGCAGAATGAGGGTTCGGGCCTATTGCCACCATAAGCCGTTGAGTTGTTTTCCATGTGCCTTCAATATTTTTTCTTGATTTATAGTCTCTTAAATCTTTATCTACTCTTTCTGCGGTAGCGCGTAGCGCCATTTCCCTTAATGCGGTAAGATTTCCTTTCCTGAAAAAATTCTTAACTGCTTCTTTCGAATTTTCAGGAGTATAAACTTTCCCCTCTGATAATCTTTGCAATAATTCCGCAGGAGTTATATCTATAAGCTCAATTTCGGAAGCTTTATCAAAAATAGAATCAGGGACGGTTTCCCGTATTGATATTCCGCTTATCTGTTTTACAATTTCGCTTCGGCTTTCAAGATGCTGAACATTTAAAGTTGTATAAACATCAATTCCGTTATTAAGAAGTTCCAGGACGTCCTGATACCGTTTATTATGCCGGCTGCCGGGAATGTTGGAGTGAGCAAGTTCATCAACAAGTACAAGTGAAGGGCGCCTTCTAAGAATAACATCTATATCCATTTCGTTAAAATATGAGAGCCGGTATTCAATTGTTTTCTGCGGTGCTATCTCAATACCTTTTAGCAGTTCTTCAGTTTCAGCCCGTTTATGAGTTTCTATAATGCCTGCAACAACATCTATGCCGCTTAATCTTGCTTTTTGGGCTGCTTCAAGCATAGCATAAGTTTTGCCGACACCGGCGCACATTCCAAAATAAATTTTAAGTTTGCCCTGGATATTTTCTTCTTCTTCTTTCTTGATAATATTAAGAAGTTTATCCGGGTCCGGCCTTGTATTTTCAAATTCATTCATAATAGAGTCCCGTTACTTTGCCATTTCATCCAATTTAAGATTTAGTTTCAAAACAATAACACATTCATTTCCTAATATTCCAAATTGGTAATATTCTATTAAAGAGTCAATTAAATTATACAAGTTCGCTCTTTGATTGTAGAAACTATGTCAAATAAATTAAAAAAACCATATTATCATATTAAAACATAATTAATAAAGAATAAAGCTTTTATCAAATTAGGCTGCTGCCATATAAGGATTTTATAAAGGGGCTAAACGAATTTTGATGAATTATATTTGGAATTATAAATATTTCTCTATTATAGATGATATTGGGAATCCCAATACTTTAACCGGAAATAATCAGGTTTTGAAATAAATTCTCCTGTTTCATTCATTGTAATATTTTATATTTGTTTCCGTATTGGAAAAGTATTGTAAAAATAAGATTAGAAATTATACTTATATAGGAATATAAAAATGAAAAAAATAATTATTCTTTTGATATTATTTACTGTTTTTGCATTTGTGCCGAATAAGGAATTAAAGGCACAGTCAGCAAACCTTGAAAGGAAGACTATTGAAAGCTGGATGTACTATCTTTCATCAGATTCAATGAGGGGGAGGAAAAACGGCAGCCCTGAAAATAAAATTGCTGCTGCTTTCATTGCCAAAAATTTCAAAGAATCGGGATTAGATCCTTTTACACAAAATGACACCTATTTTCAGCATTACTTTATTAAGTCAGGTAAAAAAGATTCTATACCGGAAGTAAATGTAATAGGATACATTGAAGGAAGTGATCCGGTACTAAAGAAAGAATTTATTGTAGTATCGGCACATTTTGATCATATAGGAGTAGGCAAGCCTGTTGCGGGGGATTCAATTTATAATGGTGCTAATGATAATGCATCAGGTGTATCCGGTGTGATGGGGGTAGCCAAACTATTTCATATGATGAATGCAAAGCCATTGCGCTCTGTTGTGTTTATTACATTCAGCGGGGAGGAACTCGGCCTGCGCGGTTCTCATTATTTCTGTGGTCACCCTGATTTTCCTATAACATCAATTTACCTTAATATTAATTTTGAAATGATTGGGCATTGTACTGTGCTCGGAAAAAACAAATTTATGATAACCGGGCCGGATTTATCTAACTTGAAAGGCATCATCAATGATTATGATAAAAACCAAAACTGGCAATTGGTAGATACCGTTAAAAGTTTGAAATGGCTTTTCTATGATTCGGATAATGCATCTTTCGCAAATGCAAAAAGAGCAAACGGATTAACCTACGGTGTGCCTGCACATACATTCGTAATCTGGAATGGGGAAAATCATCTTCATAAACCGAATGACGAAGCAAAGTATTTTGATTTTGACAATATGACAAACTTCATTCAGTATATGGCCGGATTAACACTATATCTTGCTAACGATAAAGAACCGATAGTATGGACGGATAGTCATTTTAAAAGGTTGGAGAATTAATAATAAGTATTTTGGTTATGAGGTTGTCTCAAAAGTAATTTTTACATATTTGTCATTCCCGTCCCGATTTAAATCGGGAGGAATCTATACTATTTTTCAAGTTTTTGGATGCCTGCCTGCGCAGGCATGACAGCAAAATGACTTTTGAGACATCATCAAATTAAAATAAAGTATAAAAACTATTTTAATATTATAGAGAAACCAATAAAGAAAAGAATAGACTATTTAAATTTCCCAGAGTCTAATACAACGTGTTTAATTGTTTCACGTTTGTAGGTATAGACAATATGTACAAGTCCGTCTTTAGTTTGTATTGCGGCAGGGTAGGAATATTCGCCAGGTTCATTTTCAAGGGTGATAACCGGTTTCCATGTAACGCCGTCTTTTGAAATTGCAACATTAAGTGGTGTTCTTTCGCCGCCCCATCTACCTTCAATCATTCCGGTATGGTTATAAACAATCAGGTGAGTTCCGTTTTTTAATGTAACAGCATCAATGCCCGAATTTGGATTAGGTAAATTAGTAGGGGATAGTTTTCCCCATGTAAGGCCATTATCGGGGGATTGCGCCTGCATTATAAATCCGTTTCTAGACCTGCACACTAACTCTATTTTGTTTCCGCCGTTAAATAAAATGCTCGGTTGTATTACCAAATATTCTTTTCCGTCATTTAGCGGATTGGTCTTAGTCCATGATTTCCCGTTATCGGCAGAAATTTCAAGATATATCTTCCAGCCGTCATCTTCAGTACTTGAGGGGGAAATAATTTTCCCATTTTTTAATTGCACCGGTTTATTTTTTATAGGCCCTAAAATTCCATCCGGCAGCCTTACCGGTTTCGACCATGTTTTTCCGCAATCGGACGAAGTAATTAACATGCCCCACCATTTTTGCGGATCAGGCCCAACTTTGTAGAAAAGCATCAGCTTCCCATTCCTTGGCTGAAAGAGTACCGGATTCCAGCATGGGTAACGGCTGCCGTCCGACTGAATGCCGTCTGCTACCTGGACAGGTTTTAGCCATATGCCTTTGATAAAACGGGAAACCCAAATTGCTACATCAGGATTTTTTTCTTCAGTTCCTCCAAACCAGGAGGCAATCAGCCCTTCTTTAGTTTCAGCAATAGTGGACGCATGACATTGAGGGGTAGGTTTGCTCTCAAGAGGAAAAATAAACTCACTTTTTATATATCCCTTTTGATTAATAATATCAGCGTTGTTTTTACTTTGGGGAAATGAAGTATGAAGTAAAAGAAAAGAAAAGAAAAAGATAATTTTGAGAATTTGCATATTCAATCTCTGATAGTTATAAGGGATACTTTATTTATTCACCATGAAATTATACTTTGTTCTTAGTTTTAATACTTTTTTAACCAACAAAAAGTAACAATTATTAATATTGAAAAGTATATTAATATTACTTTAAAATAATAAGTTTCTAAATATACAATATCTGTTCGGAGACTAAATTATTCACTTTCTATTATTTGTTTTGCCGATTCAACGGCTTTCTTAGCTACTTTTACTCCATCAATATATACATTCAATGCATTAGTGATTACGTTTACATCATTCTTAGATGTAATTACTGTGTCAATAAAAATAGTAGAATTATTTTGAACAATAGAAATGAAAGCATTTTCTAATGCCTGTAAAGCATCTTTCGTTAAATCCACAGAGACTCCTGTTTTTTTTTGATAGATTCAGCCGGTTTCTTTTTGCAGCAATTAAATGACGAAAAAGAACAAACGGCAATTTATGAATATTCCGGAAATAAGGGTACAAAAAATCCCGCTTTAGAAAGAGCGGGATTTTAATTGTGCCCGGAACAGGACTCGAACCTGCACTGGCGTACGCCAACTAGACCCTGAACCTAGCGTGTCTACCAATTCCACCATCCGGGCAAAATTTGAGTTACTAAAATAAAGAACTATTTCAATATTTTAAAGTTATTTTACTTCCTGAGCCTCATGGGCCAAAGTATCTGCTTTACTGAATCTTGTAAATATTTTAACTTTATTATGAATCCTTGGGTCGTAAGGCTCTAATTTAGTTCTCCTTCTATTGATTATGTCCACAATCGGTTCAGTATTGCAAAAATCTGATACTAGTTTTGGGTCTCCCAGATCAAGAACGCTTGTTCTGCATAATGAAGCATAGACAATATCACCGCTTGCAGGAGGAATAAAATCATCCTGAGGGATATGGCATTTTGTATATGTATCAGCCATAAACTTTGCCCAAATAGGCAATGCAGCAACAGCACCCTGTCCATTTTTAGAATTATATGAAATCCTTTCATCGTCGAAACCAACCCAAACGCCTGCAGCAAGATGTGGTGTAAATCCTACATACCACGCATCGCGGTAATTCTGAGTAGTACCGGTTTTGCCTGCAGCGGGAAATTTAAAGTAATGCCGCGAACTAGCACCTGTACCGTTATTTAATGCACTCTCAAGCATGCTTGTAATCATATAAGCATCTTCCTCTGACACGCCTTCCTTTTTCTGAGTATTAAAACTTTCTATCAATACACCGTTTTTATCTGTAATCTTTAAAATTGCAATAGGCTGATTATATGTACCTTTATTTGCGATTGTAGAGTAAGCGGAAACAAGTTCAAGAGGCGTTACAATTGAAGTTCCAAGCGCTATAGAAGGGAATAAATCTAATTTTGAACGTATGCCAAGCTGATTAGCGGTTTCACCTACTTCCTGAGGTGTTACGTGCCCTTCTACAATTATTCTTGAAGTAACAGTGTTAATTGATTCATTCATGGCGTCACGTAGAGTCATAAATTTATGTGTACATGTACCTGTAAAATTCTTTGGGTTCCATCCGTCTTCATATACAAATTCCTCATCCATAATAGGATAAGCAGGATACAAGCCTTTCTTAATTGCTGTAAGGTAAGTGAATGGTTTGAATGAAGAACCTGTCTGCCGAGGATGAACGGCATGGTTCCATACTCTCATTGATTTAGATTCACGTCCTCCTACCATAGCTCTTATTTGCCCGGTCGCCGGATCAATAGCAACAAAGCCTACTTCAATTTGCTGGGCTACTTTTTTAACCGAGTCAATAAATTTGTTATCCATTTTTTCTCTTGCAAAAATAGCACTGCGCTGATCTTCCGTGGCATGGAGATAATCTATTCTTTTCTTTATAGCTTTTTCTACAAGATCATTTAGAGTTTCCTTATTCTTTTCCCATTTCCAGTATTTATCAAAATCAATCTGAAATTTTTCAAGATGGGCTTTAATTGCTTCATTAGCTGAAACCTGCATTCTGGCGTCAATAGTCGTATAAATTTTTAAGCCGTCTGTCTGTAAATCATAGCCATGTTTTTCAGCAATAGCCTTGGCTTTGTTTTGTATGAAATCAAGAAAATAAGGGGCAATGGTAGAAGAATACCCCTGAGCCCTGCTATCCCTGAAATCCATAATAGGTTCTGTTTTTAATCTTTCATAATCGGATTCGGAAAGGAACCCTGCATCTACCATATTATGGAGTACAAGATTTCTTCTTCTAAAGGCTTTATCCGGATTATAAGACGGGTCATAACTGTTCCCTTTTAATATTGCAACTAAAAGGGCAGATTCATTTATAGATAAATATTTTGCACTCTTTTTAAAGAAAGTCCGTGAAGCCATTTCAATGCCGAAGGCACTGCGCGGATAAGGAGAAATGTTGAAATACATTGTAATAATTTCTTTCTTGGTGTAGGTATGTTCAATTTGAATCGCTGTTATCCATTCCCTTATTTTCCGAGTAAATGCTTCAAAAATATTTTCTTTTTCGGCTTTAAAATTGTAAAGGTTTTTTGCAAGCTGTTGTGTTATAGTACTTGCACCCGATTTTTTAAAAGTGAGGAGGAAATTTATGCCCGCTTTAAAAATTCTCGGTATATCCACACCCCAATGCTTATAAAAAGCCCTGTCTTCAGTTGCAATTAGAGCATTGATAAGATGCGGAGGAAGATCTCCATACTTAATTTCAATTCTGGCCTCTTTTGAAAACGTGCCTATAGGCTGGCCGTTAATATCAAATACTTCACTTGCAAGATTGGTTTTAGGATTTTCCAACTCTTCAATTGAAGGAAGCCCGGCAATAATGAGAATAATATATGCAATTGCCAGAATTGATATAACAGAAACAATAATTTTAAATCTTTTACTTCTCTGTTTCTTTTTCGGCGCCGGTTTGGCGGGAGAAGTTAAACCTTGCTTTTGGTCCATTTTATTTCCAGTCAATAATTTTAAATTCGTTATTACTGAATAAACCGTAACAAGGGTTATCCAGCCAGGAGCCTAAATTTATATAAGCACCCGATTTATAATCTTCAAACGAGCGCCGGTGCGAATGCCCGAATATTACATAATCAAAACCTTCATCAATTTTTTTCTTTGCTGCTTCAAGCATGCCGTCAATCTCGCCGTAGTCTTTTGCTTTGGTATATTCACGGCTTGTTTTACTTGTTAAGCTTGCAACCCAGATACCAAAATCAGGGTGAATTAGGGAATATATCCACTGCAAAAATTTATTTCTTAGAATTTTTTTCAATATTAAATAACCGATATCATTCTTTACTAATCCGTCTCCGTGAGCTAAATAAAATTTCTTTCCTTCCAATTCAATTGAGAAGGGATCCTGATACACTTTTTTCAAACCGATTTCTTTTTCGAAAAAATCGTCATGTAAAAAATCATGATTCCCAATAATATAATGAATTTCAACGCCTTTATCAGCGAGATTTTGAAGTCCGGCAAGTGTTTTAAGAAACCCTTTTTGAATTACTCTCCGGTATTCAAACCAGTAATCAAACAGGTCACCCAGAATGAAGAGCCTGTCGGCATTGCAGACAACTTCATCAAAAAGCTTAACAAGGAGCAGTTCTTTCTGCTTTTCCTTTTCGGCATTCTGAAGCCCTAAGTGTAAATCCGATATAAAAATATTAGTAGAACTCATTATCCAATCTTTTGTATAGCCAAATTTAAAATAAATATTTGAACTTTTTGCAGTCTAAAAATTATTTTTTACTGAACTTTGCCAGAAGCCAACCGTCAGGATCAGGTTCAAAATTAGCGGGATTAAAGTCCAATATTAGTTCAAATTGAGATGATTTCTTATTAATATAAATAGTTTTTACACTATTCTCTTTGTTTTCCGAAGTAAAATTAATATCCAGTGGAAAGTTATAAACCGGATAACCGTTTTGTGTCTGTATAATATCAACCTTAACTGAATATTTGCCTTTATCAAGTTTAGATACACTTGTTTTAACTTCGGCATTAATAATACCGGTTCCTTTAAACACCCATTGATTAAAAAAGTATTCAAGATTCTTTTTAGATACAGATTCGCAGACAGTCTCGAATTCTTTTGTTGTAGTATTTTTATACTTATAGTCGGCGTAATATTTTTTTATAATTTTGAAGAATAGATCATCTCCAATCTCTTTACGGAGCATGTGAAGAACCCATGCACCTTTATCATAAATGAGTTTTCCGAAGACTTCATCGGAAGGGTTATATAATGTGCCCTTTTCAAAATCACCGGAAGACCCTCTCATAGTGGAAAAAAGCGCTCTCTTATCGGAAAGGGCTTCATAATAAAGAGCAACCGAATAAGTTGCAAAACCTTCATTAAGCCAAATATCTTTCCAGTCGGAAATAGTTACTGCATTTCCCCACCAGGAATGTGCCAATTCGTGCAGCAATAAATCCTTATAAAATCCCTGACCTGAAATAAACTGAGAACCGAGCCCCGTAATTGTTTGATTTTCCAGCGCACCTTTATTCCACAAGAATTCGGCTATACCATATTTTTCTTTAATAAACGGATACTCGCCGAATAATTTGGAATAAATGCCTATTGCCTGGGCATGTATGTGAAAATCAGATTTAGCACTTTCAAGATTTTCGGGCATTACATAATAAGTTATGGGCATTTTTATTTTAGACGACGAAATATACTCATCATTAAAGCTATGATAAGCTGCGGAGTAAAAGGCCACGAGATATGTAGCAATTGGATAAACTGTTTTCCAATGATAAATTTTGCGTGCCCCATTTTTATTAACCGAGACAAGTATGCCGTTTGATACTGAAACATCGGATGAATCGTTTGATATTTTAATATCTACAAGAGCTTTATCGGAGGGTACATCATTACAAGGGAACCAGGTAGAAGCATAAACCGGTTCATTCATCGTATAAATAAACGGTTTGCCCTCCTTTTCTTCAAAATTAAAAGAACCGAAACCTGCTTTTTTCGGTTTACCTTCATAGGCTATCTCAACCAAAGAAGTATCCCCAAGTTTACCTTCGGGTAAAATTGTAAAGCGGGTATCTTTATTTTCATATTTCACACTTTTACCATTCAAAAGTGTTTTTGTTATTTTGAAATTGTCATAAAAATTCAGGTCAATCTTATCAAGCCCTTTAGTAACCATTTTAATGATTACATCCCCTTTAATGATTTTATCGGCGGGGAAGAGGTCAATGTTTATGTCATAGTGCAATACATCAAGAATCTTTTGTGCGGGAGTGGTATAAGTATCTAAATATTTTTCATCCATAGGCGGGGAAGTAATAGTGGATAACACTTCCGGCAGGTCTTTAAGGGGAATAGAATTCCTGTAAGAAATGTAAATAATTGATAAAATCACTATTAAAACAAAAAAAACGGCGTATTTAATTAACTTTTTCATAATTTTTTTATAATTTACACAAAATTTAATTAAAGTTAATGATATCTTGAATTGCCAAATAGAACTTAATTAAATAAGTTTGTAAAAAAGCACAGGTGAAAGATGGTTATTACAGGTTCATCAATACTTCGCGATACTCTTACAATGATTCTTGCCGGCGGGCAGGGAGAAAGGCTTTATCCCCTTACAAAAGACAGGACTAAACCATCCGTTCCTTTCGGCGGAAAGTACCGCATTATTGATTTTGCTCTTTCTAATTGCCTTAATTCGGGGTTAAGAAAAATATTTGTGCTTACGCAATATAAATCCGATTCTCTTAACAGGCATTTATACAGCGCATGGAATATTTTTAATCCGGAATTAAGTGAATTCATATTCTCTATTCCCCCTCAGCTTAAAGTCAGCAATAATTGGTATCTCGGCACAGCAAATGCCATTCAACAGAATTTTAATTTAATAGAAGACAGTAATTACAAACTGGTACTGGTTCTTTCCGGCGACCATATTTATAAGATGGATTACCTTAAAATGATTCAATACCATGTTGATAACAATGCCGATTTAACAATTGCAAGCATTGAAGTTGAAAAATCTCTTGCCAACAGATTCGGCATTCTTGAGATCAACAAAAATTATAAGGTAAAATCTTTTATTGAAAAACCCGAGAAGCCTCCTGTTATTCCGGATAAACCGGATTACAGTTTTGCTAACATGGGCGTTTATGTTTTTAATGTTTCCATATTGAAAGATGTTATCAACTCTATGGAAAAAGAGAAAGTACCGAATTTGGATTTTGGCAAGGATGTTATACCTTACATGATCAAGAAAGGATTTTCAATTTTTGCTTACCGTTTTGAAGATGAAAACAAGAAAGAAGTTCCTTACTGGATTGACGTTGGTACTATTGACAGCTACTATGCTGCAAGCATGGATTTAATAAGCGTAAATCCGCTGTTTAATTTGTATGATAGTTCATGGCCTTTACGGACTAAACAGCAGCAATTCCCTCCGGTTAAGACGGTTTCCCACGAAGGGGAGCGTGTAGGGCGTGCTTTTAATTCCCTTATTACCGATGGTACTATTATTTCAGGCGGACTTGTAGAAAGATCTATTCTTGGATTTAACGTTAGAGTCAATTCCTATGCTTATATAACCGATTCTATTATTTTTGATAATTGCCACATAGGAAGGCATGCAAAAATAAGAAGGGCAATAATAGATAAGGATGTAACAATTCCGGAAGGTTTTGAAGTCGGTTTTGATATTGAAACCGATAAGAAAAGATTTACTGTTTCTGATACCGGTATTGTTATTATTCCAAAGAATTATAAGTTCTAAATAAAATTATATTTTTTAGTAAGGCCATCATCAAAACAGGTGATGGCTTTTTTATAAACAGATATGAACGAAACTCTAAAACATAAATTGGAAACACTCCCCGCAAGCCCGGGAGTCTATCAGTTCTTTAACGATAAAGAGAAAGTTATTTATGTGGGCAAAGCTAAAATATTAAAGAATAGAGTCCGTTCCTATTTCAATGAAAATATTGATTCTCCAAAAACCAAAATGCTTGTAAGTAAAATTGAAGACTTGCAGGTTATTGTTACAGATAATGAAATTGAAGCTCTTGTACTTGAGAATAACCTTATTAAAGAATTAAAACCGCGCTATAACATAAACCTGAAAGATGATAAAACCTTTCCATACATTAGAATAACCAATGAACCTTTCCCGCGGATTTTTCCAACCCGCGAAATTATACGGGACGGTTCCAAATATTATGGCCCCTACACAGATGTGAAAAGCATGAAGGCTTCACTTAATCTAATGAACACCACTTTCAAGATAAGGAGCTGCAAATTTTATATCGATGATCAGTCAATAGAACAAAAGAAGGTGAAACTCTGCCTGGATTATCATATTAAAAAATGTTTCGGCCCGTGTGAAGGATTGTTTAGCCAGAAAGATTATAATGAAATGGTAAATCAGATCATTAAAGTCCTGCGTGGCAAAACGGATGATCTTATTAAAGATCTTAAAGATGAAATGTCGGAAGCTTCTAAGAATCTTGACTTTGAAAAAGCAGCCTTACTGCGTGACAGGATTTCACAGCTCCAGGTTTATACCGAAAAACAAAAAGTGGTACTCGATGACCTTGATGATAAGGATATAATCAGCGCTGCACATGAAGGTACCGATGTTGCATGCACAATTCTTAACATTAGGGCAGGCAGGCTTATAGGAAAGAAACAGTTCAAGCTTTCAGCAGATGAAAATGAAGAAATTGAAAAAATATATTCTGCCGTTATTCAGTTTTATTATAATGAGTATGTGGAAATTCCTAAAGAGATTATTATAGAAGCAGAACCTTTTGAGAGTGATTCTCTTATTGAATGGCTTACCGCAAAAGGAGGAAAGAAATGCAGCTTTACAATACCTCAAAGGCAGAGCTCCGCAATGTCGCTTCTTAAAATGAGCAAGCAGAATGCTATACTCCAGTTAAAGGAAATTGAGCTGCAAAGAATGAAAAAGGAAGGCGCTACACCGTTTGTACTCTCTTCCTTAAAAAGGGATTTAAGGCTGAATAATTTACCTGTGAGAATTGAGTGCTTCGATATTTCCCATATTCAGGGTTCTGATACGGTAGCCAGCATGGTTGTTTTTGAAAACGGCAAGCCTAAGAAAAGTGAGTATAGGAAATTCATTATCCGCGATATGGAAGGCCCGGATGATTTTGCCAGCATGAAACAGGTCGTTGAAAGAAGATACACCCGCGTAATGGAGGAAAATTTAAAAGTACCCGAACTAATTATGGTGGATGGAGGAAAAGGGCAGCTATCAAGCGCTGTGGAAATCCTGGATAAAATCGGGTTAAAAAATTATGAAATTATTGGCCTTGCTAAAAGGCTTGAGGAAGTGTTCCTGCCCGGTATTTCTGAACCGCAGTCAATTCCCAAAACATCTTCTTCATTAAAGCTTTTACAATACATAAGGGATGAAGCTCACCGCTTTGCAATTACTTTTCACAGGGAGAAAAGATCTAAGCGCACAATTACAACCGAACTTCTTGAGATTAAAGGCATCGGCGAAAAAGCTGCTGAAAATCTGCTTAAGGAATTTGCAAGCGTTGAAGCCATAAAAAATGCCGGACTTGAAGAGCTTGCCAAAGTTGTAGGTAAAGCTAAAGCTGAAGTGGTTAAGAATTATTTTGAGGGGAAAGGGAAGGGGAAGGAAGGAAAAAAATCCGTGGATAATCAGGAATAGTTTGTAAGTAAAACAATTGAACACGGATTTGACAGATTAAACGGATTTTCACGGATCAAGAAATTTAAATAGGACACAGATTTTTTAAGATAATTATGATTTATTAAGATCATAAATAATCAGCGAGTTATGACAAAAAAAATGCAAAAAGCCGGCAATTAACCGGCTTTTAATTTATTTGTAGCGGGGACAGGCTCCCGATTACGCTGACGCTTCATCGGGATTTCGCTCCGATTTCATCGTAGCTCAACTTGCAGTCAACTCTTTCCGGTTACCACAAATAAAAAACCCAACCTATCGGTTGGGTCTTATTTATTTGTAGCGGGGACAGGACTTGAACCTGTAACCTCCGGGTTATGAGCCCGACGAGCTACCAATTGCTCTACCCCGCGGTATAAACTTTTCAAAATGTAAGTCCAATATATATAACCCCTCTATTAATGTCAATTTCCCTCATAATTTTAAAAATAAAACTTGCAAAAAATGGGTTTCATTCATAAAATAGAAACGAACTTTTTTGGAAAAAATGCTTAATTCTCTTTTTATAAAAGATTATGCGCTTATCGAATCAATAACTATTGAGTTCGGCAAAGGATTAAACATAATAACCGGTGAAACTGGCGCAGGAAAATCTATATTAATCGATGCAATGGGGCTTCTTCTCGGGGAACGTGCTTCAAGCGAAGTTATTAGAAAAGGCTCTGAAAAATCAATTGTAGAAGGCATTTTTGCAATAAAAGACAATAAGAAAGTAGCTTCATTTCTTGATGCAAATGAAATAGAATATGCTGATGAATTAATTCTCCGCCGTGAAATTTCTATGAAAGGTTCAAACCGTTGTTTTCTGAATGATACCCCCGTTAACTTAAATTTAATTAAGGAGATAGGAAATTTATTAGTCGATTTACACGGGCAGCATGAACATCAATCATTATTACGAACCGAAACACACATAGAAATGCTTGATGAATTCGGAAAATATTCAAGCTTACTTGATAATTATCATTCGGAATATAGCACATTAACGAGTCTTATTTCAGAATTAAACGGACTTACTCAAAGAGAAGCTCAGATTAAAGAGAAAAAAGAATTTATAGAATTTCAACTTAAGGAAATTGATGCTGTTAATCCCCTGAAGAATGAAGATAAAGAAATTGAGAACGAACTTAAGAAACTTGAGAACTCGGAAAAATTAATAGAGCTTACATCGGATGCATACTCTGTTCTGTATGAGGATGAAGAATCAGCATTTGACAGGCTTACAGCAGTACAAGCCAAAATTGCAGAGTTAGCCAGAATAGATAAGGAATTTGAATCTGTTTCATCGGATATGCAGAATGCTCTTGGTTCCATAAAAGAAATTTCAAATTTTTTACGTAGCTACAGGGATAACATTGATATTGAACCGTCACGTCTGGAAGAATTGCGCACCCGTTTTTCTTCATTGAATATGCTAAAGAAAAAATATGGAGGCAGCCTTGATGCAGTTCTTGAACACAGAGAAAAAATAAATAATGAGTTTCTGCTTGCTGAAAATTTCTCATCAAGGATGGAAGAGTTAAAATCAGCAATTGAAGATGGAAGAAATAAATGCGGAGCAATTGCATCGGAAATTTCTTCAAAGAGAAAAGAAACTGCACAGCAGATAAAGCAGGAGATTGAACATCAGCTTAAGCAGCTTGGAATATCTGACCCGAATTTTATTGTAAAAGTAGAAAATACTGAGAAAGGGGATTCTGATTCCGGTACTTTCGTAATTTCAAACGGCAAAAAATATAAAGCTTCGCGAACCGGAATTGATAATGTTGAATTTTATATCTCCACAAATAGCGGCGAAGATGCCAAACCCTTGATAAAAGTAGCTTCAGGCGGGGAAGTATCAAGAATAATGCTTTCATTGAAATCAGTTTTGGCAAAGAATGAAAATCTGCCCCTGCTGATTTTTGATGAAATAGATACCGGTGTTAGCGGAAGGGTAGCCCAGAAAGTAGGCCAGGCTTTAAAAGATTTAGCATTATTCCATCAGATCATTTCTATAACACATTTACCTCAAATAGCGGGTTTGGCAGATTACCATTTTTCTGTAGAAAAGAAAAAAATAGGAGACCGTGTCGTAAGTTCTATAAGAAGCTTAATAAAGGAGGAGCGGATTCAGGAAGTTGCCAAACTACTAAGCGGCGAAAATGTTACGAATTTGGCTCTGGAAGGGGCAAAAGAACTCATAAATAAGAATTAAATGTGTGACCTTTCGCATTGCCCTTTTAAGGAAACTTTGTTAACTTAAATTAATCAAAATTATAATAATAATGGAGGAAGGATGTACAGAAGTAAATTTAGTCTCTTTATTGTGGTTTTTGTCCTATTATCTTTAACTGTAAAAGCGCAATCTAATTCCTCAATTGATGAAACACTTGCAAGGCTTTCACAGATTGCAG
>TBL_comb47_HYPODRAFT_10000663_pt1 | contig 45657 bp, 28 predicted proteins | sample TroBogypolimnion_40_FD_10682 | JGI IMG/M metagenome (IMG submission 10682)
ATGGCCGCATGGGCGGTCAGCGTCAGGTAGTCCCAGGAGTCGAGTTGCGGTTGGTAAATGGTGTTGGTGACCCCGCGGTATTCCAGCACCAGGGGCCATTGCTCCAGCGACTCGGCGCGAGCCGGATGAGCGAGGAAAGCAAACGCGCCAATCAGCGAAATCATTAGGGGTTTCATAAATCGGTTTCAGTTGTGCAGTCCCACCGCGCGACGGATAGCGGCCAGCACGTCCGCCCCGGAGTCCGTCTTGCGGAAGTAGCCGGCGCAGGCGGAGGCCTCCGCCTGGGCCCGCACTTCGGGCTCATCATGCGCCGTGATGAAAATGACCGCAGTGTCGTTCTTGACGCCTAGGAGCCGATCTCTGAGTTCCAACCCGGACATCCCGCCCAGTTGGATATCGAACACCAGGCAATCGAACTTGGGGTGCTTGGTATCCGCGAGGAAGGCTTCGGCGGAGGCGTAGGTGATCGGTTGCAGATGAGCCGCCCGCAGGAGCCGGCTTAACGACCGACACACGCTCTCATCGTCATCGACCACCGCGATATAGATGTTCTGGCTTTCGCTCATCGCTTAATTCGTGAGCAGTTTATAACGCGGCGCGCGGGGACGACTACTGCCCTTAAGGGCAGGTGCGGGTGACGTAGCGCAGGTTTTCTAACCTGCCGTTTCGCCGACTTTCCAGTCGGCTGGCCGTGGGATTCGTCCGGCGCCCGCAGGTTGGAAAACCTGCGGAACGGCAGACAAAAATGTCTGCGCTACCCCCCGCCCCGGCCGGCCTCGATCCACAAGCGCGTCAGCTCCGCCGTGGAGTGAACGCCGAGCTTGGTCGTGATGGCGGTGCGGTGGAGCTTGACCGTGCGCTCATGAATTCCGAGGTCGTCGGCGATTTGTTTGTTCAGCTTGCCCTGGACCACGTGCGCGAGCACCTCCAGCTCGCGCGGTGTGAGGGTGGCAAAGGGCGCTTGCCGGGCTTGCTGCCGCGCCCGTTCGTCGCGCGCCTGGGCATCCCGGGCCAGGGCGCGTTGGATGGCCGCGAGCAATTCCTCCTTCGGGGAACGTTTGGTCAGGAAATCTTCCGCGCCCCGCCGCATCGCTTGCACCGTGCTCGGAATGTCCCCGTGACCGCTGAGGAAAATGACCGGCAGCGCATGCCCCGCTTGCGCGAGCGCTGCCTGCAGGTCCAAGCCGCTTAAACGCGGCATTTGCAGATCCGTCAGCACACAACCCGGCACGTCCAATTCGGGCCAGGCCAGCAGCTCCGACCCCGAGGAAAACGCGCGGACCGCGAAACCGGAAGCGCGCAAGAACCGGCCTATGGCGGTCAGAAAAGAGACGTCGTCATCCACCAGAAAGACGGTGGCCTCAGGCGAGGGGGTGGGGGGCATGGGGGGAGGCGGCAGTAAACAGGAAACAGTAGGCAGTAAACAGTAAGCAGTGATCAGTGGCTCTCCGCCTGCTGCTCCCCCTGGGCGAAGTACTCCGTGGCATCTTCGTGGAGGGCGGCTTCCGGGGGGCCGCAAAAGGCATCGGCCTTTTCGACCATGGAACCTAGCATTCGTCCGATCTCCTCCAGGCCGGAGTACAGTTGCGTAGCGTCCGGGGCGGAGAGGTAGCCGCAGTCCAGCGCTTCACCTACCCAATGCTGCGTCTCCATTTGCTCGGCGTCCGCGTCGGTCAACTTGCTCACGAAATGCTTTTCGTAGCGGCGTTTCGCCCAGGCCTCCGCAAGCTGCGCCCCGACGGATCGTGCCGCGCGGCGGATCTGATCGGTCAACGAGTACATTTCCTCTTTGGGAAACGCCTTGGAGAGCTTGAAAACCGCCCGCGAAACCTCGCGCGACTTCTGATAAACCCGCAGGTCCCGAAAACTTCTCGCATATCCAACACTCATATTTCACCTCAATTTAGTTCTCGTGTTTTCCCCACTCACTGCCCACTGCTACTGCTTACTGCTACTGCTACTGCTCACTGCTCACTGCTCACTGCTCACTGCTCACTGCTCACTGCCCACCGCTCACTGCCCACCGCTCACTGCCCACCGCTCACTGCCCACCGCTCACTGCCCACCGCTCACTGCCCACCGCTCACTGCCCCATGCGCTGGAGATCATGATCGGTCATTCCGGGCCCAGATTAGCAGGAGCCGGCTCGCCTCGCCAAGCCGGGAGATGAGCGGGTAGTGCGGACGGACGTGAGACGGGATTCTCCTCTCCAGGTCTTGTTCGGGCTTGAAACGAGGGCGTGGCGGCAGTTACGCTTACGAACGATATGACCGACTCGAAAATGCCGCGCGCGGTGCAGCGTCGCGGTCGGACTCACAGCCCGCCAGGGTTGCTGACGGCGGGCTCGTGATTCCGACCCGTCTCATTCTGTTCCTGCTCGCAGGGATGTATATCACGCTTCCCTGCGGGCTGCTGGCGGCGTACTCCGATGCCACCCGAACCACGTTTCGCGGAGACCCCGACTACCTGATCGACAGGTGGGATTTCGCCCAGGCGTGGCCGGACTCGCCCCCCCGTTCCATCGCGCAGACGTCCGATGGCTACCTCTGGTGCGGCACGCTTCACGGACTGTTGCGGTTCGATGGCGTGCGTTATACGCTGTTTGACAAGGCGACGGTGCCGGAACTTCCCAACTCCGGGATTACCCGGCTGCACGTTGCTCGCGAGGGTGATCTGTGGGTGGGCACGGTCAACGGGTTGGCGGTCCGCCACGGAGCGGAGTGGCGCCCCATCCCGCTGCCAGGGACCAACGACAACCGGGGCCATTATATTATCCGCAGCCTGGCCGAGCGCCGGAACGGGGACCTGCTGGTAACGACCGCCGACCGGGGGATGCTGGAGTTTCGTGAGGGGCGGTTTCAGGCCCTGCCAACTCCGTTCGCGGAGCCCACCAACCACTGGTTCAGCCGGGCCGATGCGGAGGGCAACTGGTGGGTCGTCGCGCCCACCTTCCTCGCCAAGTGGGATGGGCGCGCCTGGGCCAAGGTGGCGACGCTTGTCGGCTTGACCAATTTCGCACCCCGCCGGGTGGGTGGCACGGCGGGGCGGACCAGCGGCCTCTGGCTGGTCCTGGGCGCCGAACTCCGCCATTATGAGGGCGAGGCGGAGACGCGCCGCACGCCGTTGCCCGGGCTCGGCGGTGAGATTCTGGACGTCCTGGAGGATCGCCGTGGAAACGTGTGGATCTGCGCCGGCGAGTCGGGCCTTTGGCAGGTCAATCCCGACCAGCAGGTGCGCCATTGGTCGACGGCCAACGGTCTGCCGGATACCTATGTGTGGTGCGCGTTCGAAGACCGCGACCAAAACGTGTGGGTGGGCGCCGAAACGGGCGGCCTGACGCGCTTCCGGGAACGTGCCTTTCACAGCTTTTTCACCAGCACAAACCGTGCGGCCTTCGCGCGCTACGCCCTGTCGCCCTCAACGAACGGGGACGTCTTCATCGCCGCCTGGCGGCAAGGGGTGTGGCGCGCCACCGCGGGGCAGGTGGCCAAATTAGCCCTGCCCAAGCCGTTCGAGGACGGCTCGGTGTCGGCGCTGAGCCTGCTGGCGGATCGCTCCGGCGGCCTCTGGGTTGGCGCGATGACCGACGGCGTCTGGCGCGTCGAAGGCCCGAACGTCCGCCGGTTGGCCATTGACCAGTCGGGCCAGGCCCCAGTAAATCGACTCTTCGAGGATTCACGCGGCCGCGTCTGGCTGGCCGGCGGCCGGTCGGTCGCGGTTTTCGAAGCCGGGAGGATGCGCAGCGTCGCTCCCTCGGAAGGCTTGCCGCCGGGCTCGGTAAACGCCTTCGCCGAGGACCACACCGGCGCCATCTGGCTGGCCCAGGAGCGGGGTGTCTTCCGCCTCGAAACGAACCGCTGGGCGGAAGTGCTTGACGCTGAGGGCCGGTCGTTGCACGTCAGCGGCCTGTTTCCCGATTCCGGGGGCACGCTGTGGATGGCCTCGATTAACGCCGGCCTGTTCTGTTGGCGGGACGGCCGGCTGCAGGAAAAGCGGCTGCCGCCGCAACTGCCTATGCGCGGCGTCTACGGGTTCCTCGAGGATAACCTGGGGTCCTTTTGGATGATTTCAAACCAAGGTGTTTTGTGCGCGCCCAAGCAGGATCTCACGGCCTGGTTTGCCGGCACACAGGCCGAGGTGGCCTGGCACCGGTTTGACGCTGGGGACGGACTGCCCGCAGCGGAATGCGGCGCCAGTGCGCGGGACGGCCGCGGGCGCCTCTGGTTCGCGACCGTGCGGGGAGTGGCGTGGGTAGATCCGAAGGCCGGCCACCCGGACCCAATCCCGCCAACGGTGCAGATCGAAGATCTGACCTACTACCGTGCCGCCAGGCGGGTCTATGGCGGCGAGCCCGCTGGAGCGCCTGCGCCCCCGGTGCGCGTGAGCCTGCAGTCTCCGTTCCCCGCCCGACTCACCCTGGCGCCGGGCAGTCGCCGGCTCGAACTCGACTATACCGCGTTTGACTTCAGCGCGCCCGAAAAACTGCGCTTCCAGGTCAAGCTCGAACCCAACGACAGCGACTGGAATGACGTTGGCGAGCGGCGAACCGCCTATTACTACGACTTCAACCCGGGCCAGTTTGTGTTTCATGTCCGTGCCGTCAACCATCAGGGCCTATGGAACCAAGCGGGCGCCAGCCTCGCCTTCACGGTCCAGCCTTTCTTCTGGCAGACCTGGTGGTTCCGGGGAGGCGCGCTCGCCTTCCTGCTCGCGGCCGGAGGGTCCGTCGCCTGGTGGGGGGCACACCGCCGCCATCAAAACGAAATCGCCCAGTGGAAGCGCACCCAGCAACAGCAGGCGGAATTGGCTCATGTGGGCCGCGTGGCGGTCATGGGGGAGCTCGCCTCCTCGCTGGCGCACGAACTGAACCAACCACTCGGCGCCATCCTCCGCAATGCCGAGGCGGCGGAGTTGTTCCTGGAAGCACCCTCCCCGGATCTGGCGGAGGTGCGCGCCATCCTGGAGGACATCCGCGCGGACGACCAGCGCGCCGGGGCGGTCGTGGATCGGATGCGCGCGATGATGAAACGACGACCCATCGAGTTCGCCCTGGTGGATGTGAACGAGCTCGCCGCCAACGTCCTCAGCCTGGTGCGTTCCGACGCCGACACGCGCAAGGTCCGGATCACCTTTGAAGCGGCGCCCGCGGTGCCGCTGGTCAAGGGCGACCGCGTTCAGTTACAGCAAGTCTTGCTGAATCTGCTGGTGAATGCGATGGAGGCGGTGACTGACTCCGCGCCGCCAGGTCGCCAGGTCGCCGTCTGTGTCCAAGCCGCCGGCACGCAAATCCTGGTAGCCGTCAGGGACGCCGGCCGGGGCATCCCGGCCGACCAATTAACCCGCATCTTCGAGCCGTTTTTCACCACCAAGCCCAACGGCCTGGGGATGGGCCTGGCGATCTGCTCCCGCATCCTCGAGGCGCACGCGGGGCGATTATGGGCCGAAAACAACCCCGACCGCGGGGCGACGTTTCGCTTCACCCTCCCGGCGGCGAAGCCGCAACCCGGCCCGGCCTGAACGCCCCCCGCAATCCCACCAACGCTTTTCCTCGTTGACGACACCCGCAAGGTGGTCGGATGAGGCGGTGGAAGCGAGCGAGCCAGAACCCGACGGCATGCTCGTCAACCCCTGGCCCGGCCGGAGAGTGGACCTGACCCGAAACGGCAGGAAAGTGGAGACCATCGTTGGCGATAGGTTCACGCTCAAGACGGCCGCCCATGAAGAGCTGGACATTTCAGCCAACTCAAGGAACGCTTCCGCTATGAACCTGCGCTTGGCAATGCTCACCGGCTTCGCGCTTGGCATGACGGCTTTGGAAGCTGCCACCGCCGAAGCGCGGCCGCGACGACCGGACGTGTGGGCCGTCTATTACGCCTGGTACGAGACGGCCACCGGGTCTCATGGCCGCTGGACCCAATGGAGTGCCGACCAGAGGGCCAACCCCAGCCCGAAGCCCAAGTCAAAAGCAGAGCCGCTGATTGGCTACTACGACAGCGACAATCCTGACGCCGTGCGCTGGCATGTCCGACTCGCGAAAGCGGCGGGCATCGAGGCATTTCTGGTGTCCTGGTGGGGTGGCGCGAACATCAGCGGCGCTGCCTTCGAAAAAACCATCCTGCCCGTGGCCGCCGAGGAAAAGTTCAAGGTCGCGCTCTGCAGCGAGTTGGCGCAGTTCCATCACGACCTGAAAACGCTCACGCAGCAGACGGCCGAGGTGCTGCGGCGCACCAAGGACAGCCCTGCCTACCTGCGCGTGGATGGTAAACCGCTGGTCTATCTGTACCAGGTGCCTTTCGACCCCAAGCTGACGCCCCAGACCTTCGCGGAACTGCGCCATGGCGTCGAGGCGGAGGTCGGCCCCGTGTATTGGATGATGGACAAGGTAACCAACGTCGGCGACCGCGGCTTGGACTTCCCTGCTGAATGGCTGAGGATCCCCGAAATCCCGATGTTTGGTTTCTATGGCACGTTCAGCGTGAAACGCATCTGGAAATACGACGACCTCGTGCCCCACTACACCCGCCTCGTGCGCCAGGCTCACGCCGCGGGGAAGAAGGTGTTCCTCCCGGCGCATCCTGGCCACGACAACCGCGGCTTCCGTCCGGACGACTTCTTTGTCATCCCGCGCGACTACGGCACGACGCTACGCGGCTACCTGCGCGCAGCCACTGATGCGGGCGCGGACGCCGTGTTGCTGACCAGCTTCAACGAATGGCCGGAGACGACGATCGTTGAGCCTTCTTCCTCTTGGCCGGACCCCTACCTCTACCTCAAGATCCTGGCGGACTGGAAAGGCATGACCTTCATTCCGCCACCGTTACCGGAGCCGCGCGCTGTCAAAAAGGCAGTTTCCAATCAACCGGAAGGACCGTAAAACTACTTTCAACCCATGAAACACGAACCTCACTTTCTCGGCATGACCTGCACTGTCCTGACCTTGATGCTGGAGGGTCTCTCCAGCCTGCATAAATTGAAGTTCCAGGGCACCCGATGACAATGACCTGTTCCCACCTGTCCACTTTATGAGGATGCCACCCAAACACTGGAGGACCTATGGGCTCTCCATCCTGCTCACCACGTTTTCGTTCCTCCTTGAGAGTGCGGCCTTCGCTGCCAACTCGGCCGTCATTCCTGTGGCGAGGACGAACGCGGGATGGATCGCGCGCCATGAAGCCATCAATCAGCGCGCCCGGCAGGGCGGCGTGGACTTGATCTACGTCGGCGACTCCATCGTGGAGCACTTCGACAATCAGGGTAAGGAGGTCTGGCAACAATACTACGCCCCACGCCACGCGTTGAATCTCGGCATCAGCGGCGACCGCACAGAGCATGTCCTGTGGCGGTTGGATCATGGGAACGTTGACGGCATCAACCCCAAGCTGGCAATCGTGATGATCGGCCAAAACAGCGGCGGGCACAACTCGGGCGCAGAAATCGGAGAAGGCGTGACGGCCATTGTGCAGAAGCTTCACGCCAAGCTCCCCAGCACGAAACTTCTGCTGCTCGGCATTTTCCAACGCCGGGAAAAACCCACGCCGGAACGCGCCGTCCTGGCGCAGGTCAACGAGATAGTCTCCAAGCTGGCCGACGGGAAGGACATCGTCTATATGGACATCAACTACCTCTACGTCCGACCGGATGGCACGATTTCGCGGGAGTTGATGTATGATTTCGAGCATCCGACGCCACTCGGCCATCGCGTTTGGGCCGAGGCGATCGAGGCCAAGGTCGTGGAATTGATGGGGGATAGCCCGATCGCTCCAGTCCAAGCCGCCCAAACGACCCTCCCGGAGGCTACCCAGCCTGCCACAAATCTGGTGCTCAATGGTTTCTTCGAGGAGATGACCGGTGAAGCGATTCGGGGGTGGAAATCGCGGGCCTGGGCCGGCGAGGCCGCGGCCCGGTGGAGCCTCGAAACACCAGGCCGGACCGGAACGCGCTGCCTGTCCATCGCTTCAGAGAAAGGCGCCGATGCGGCGTGGACCACCACGGTGGCCGTCAAGCCAAACACCTCCTACCGTCTTTCTGGCTGGATCAAAACCAAAGAGGTGCGCGGGGCGGTGGGCGCCTTGCTGAACCTTCAGAACCTGCCGGAGGCCAGAACGACCGCCCTGGCGGGAACCAAGGATTGGACCCGAGTTGCCACCCTCTTTCGTTCCGCAGCCGCCACCGAGGTGGACGTTAATTGTCTTTTCGGCGGCTGGGGATCAGCCACCGGACAGGCTTGGTATGACGATATCGCTCTCGAGGAGTTGGCGGGAGGGACCAATGACTTGCAGGCCACCGTCACCGTTAATACCGACGCCCCTGCCGTAACCTACAGCCCCATGATCTTCGGCGGCTTCCTCGAGCACTTCGACCACCAGATTTACGGAGGTGTGTTCGAGCCCGGTTCGCCGCTTGCGGACCGGCAAGGATTCCGACGAGATGTCATTGCGGCGCTCAAAGAGTTGAAAGTGCCGGTTGTACGCTGGCCAGGGGGATGCTTTGCCAGCGGTTATCACTGGGAAAGCGGGGTCGGCAAAGTGCGGCGGTCGACCGAGGACATGGCCTGGGGCGTCGCGGAGCCAAACACGTTCGGCACGGATGAGTTCGTCGAGTTGTGCCGGCTCCTGGGATGGCAGCCGTACATCTGCAACAACGCCGGTAACGGCACGATCGCGGAGATGAAGAACTGGGTCGAGTACTGCAATGCCTCTGCCGGTGCCTACGCCGAGCGGCGTCAGAACAATGGCTACGCCCGACCCCGCAACGTCCGCCTCTGGAGCATCGGCAATGAGAATTGGGGCGCCCATGAGATCGGTTACAAGCCCATCGAGCAATGGGCTCCGCTGGTCAGGGATGCCGCCCAGGCCATGAAGGCGGCCGATCCTCATATCCAACTCACCGCGGCCGCGCTGCCGACCCGGGAATGGACCCTACCCCTGCTGCAACTGGCGGGGCCTTACCTGGACTTCATCTCGATCCACAGCTACTGGCTGCCCCTCTGGGGCAAGAACGAGGCCCCCGATTACCTCAGTGCCATCATGCATTCGGAATCCCCGGAGCGCCTCATCGCCGATTTTGTCGGCGTCCTGGATGATGCCGGGTATCGCGGCCGGATCAAAATCGCATTCGACGAATGGAACCTGCGCGGGTGGCATCATGAGGGCTTCCCACGGAAAGAAGTTCAGGACCGCACCAACCCCGAAGTCCAAAGGTTGATTGCCGCCCGTGAAAAGAACGACCTCGCCTCCCAATACACCATGGCCGACGCGCTCTTTTCCGCTTCCTTCCTCAACGCCTGTCTCCGTCACGCGGAGGATGTCGGGATGGCCAACATCGCCCCGCTGGTAAACACGCGTGGGCCGCTCTACGTTTATCCGGGAGGGATCGTCAAACGCGCGCATTTCCACACGCTGGCGCTGTACGCCAACGAACTGCAACCTCAGGTCGTCCCCCTAGACCTGGAATCCGGCAATCTCGTTCACGGTAATCGCGTGGTCCCCGTCGTCGACGCCATCGCTACCGTGAGCGCGTCGCACCGACGTTGGGCGGTCGCGTTGGTAAATCGCCACCCCGACCAATCGGTTTCCTGCACCTTGAGCTTCAAAGGCCGACCGCTGGAAGGCACCTACCCGGCGACGGTCCTGGAGGGCGATTCGCCCGAGGCTTATAACGACATCGAACACCCACGGCGGGTCCAGCCCCGGAAAACCAGGCTGCCGTTCGTAAACGGCGCGGCCCATCTGCCGCCTCACTCGCTCACCATCGTCCAGATCTCACTGTGATGGACAATCGCCACCTTTTTGAGGTGTTGTAGACCGCTTTTGGTGATGGCCAGGAAAGGACTAGTCTGGCAGGGTTGACAATTTACGCATGCGTGCGAGCAACTCTTCAAGCACCCCTGAAGTCGACTCGAGTCGGCGGAGCCTAAAGCTGGCGCCTGGCCTGGAGTCGTTTCCATGGTCCGGTCCTCCGAGGGTGAGGGCCTCGGTTTTCCTCCATACACCCGGTTATCCTGCCCAGCCGAAACCACCTTTGCCCGCATGAATCGTAGAGACTTTTGCCGGCGCGTTGCGGCCCTGCCCGGTGTCATGTCCCCGTGGTCGCTGCTCGCCAGCGGGGAAAACCCAACCCACGTGGCTACTACCAAGGTGGGGCCAGGCAACGAAACTCGCTTCGTCTTGCAAGATCGGTTGGAACATCCGTTCTACTGGTGGCCGCGGACCTTGCTCCGCTATCCGGTCGAACTCGATCCAAAGACGGACCGAAATCGCCTGGTCCTCACACGAGTGGACACCGGGGAGCGGATTCCGACCCAGTGGTCGGACGTCTCGCACGCGGATGGCGGATTGATTCGAGCCACCTTGAACTTCTTTGGCGATCTGCCCAGTGGCGCCCGACGAGAATTCGTCCTTTCCGCGGCCGACCAGCCGATTCAACCCCCGCCCCAGGTGCGGGAGCGTCATGAAGGAAAAACCATCGTGGTTGATTCGGGGGTTCTCCAAGTCCGCATCCCCGCGAGTCAGGTAATAGCACAGGGTATGGCGCCTGGTCCCATCCTGCAGGTTTCGCGTGGCGGTTTGGTTTGGAACCTCGACCCTCGGGTTCTCTGGCGATCGGGTGACCCGACTGACCACCCGGCGGGTGGCGGATGGCCCGCTATTCCTGGCCTATGAACTGCACTACGAAACCGAGCACGGCTCTCACTACGTGGCCCGGGTTCAATGTGAGGGCGGGTTCGAGTTCGTCCGGTTTGAGGAAAACATGGAGAGGGTGAGACCGGGGGCACACGGAGTTTTCACCACGACCTGGTCGGACCTTCGGATCACCCATCGCCAGGCTCCGAATCATCCGTTTCCCCTCTCCGACACCGTCGGCAAGTACGAAGATTACCCCTGGGAGCGAATCGACGGGATCTTCAAGCTCAAGCCCCAACCGCTGCCCGAGGGGGAGCTGCCTTTCACGCTGGGAGTATACGAACGAGCCCCCGGAAATTTTCGGACGGGGACATTTGCCAACTTCTGGAGTGATCCTTCGGGTGATGCACTCGGGGTATTCATCCATGACGTGGAAGGGTGGCAGGACCATGAGTACGCCTATGAAGTCGAGTCCCCGACCTTGCCGGTGCGCTACCATTTCGTGAACGGAGAGTTCTACTGGAAATGGCCCGTGGTTCAGGGGCGCCGGAGCACCTGCCTCGCCTTTTATGATCATTCCCAAGACCGGGAGGCGATGCGTCAGTTGGAGCAGGCTTCCAAGGGTGTTCCGCAGGACGGAATCTCCTACGCCGTGCCGTTGACGTTCACCTCGCACGTCCTGTTCCTGCAAAATCGCCACGGCACGCTCGATCTGAACCGCGTGAAGGACTGGGTGTTGGAATATCCCGCAAGCGCACGGCACCCCGCGCCTATCCTCGGAAAAGGGAGGTCCACGGAGCCCGCTGAACTCGAACAGCGGGTGATGACCTCGCCCTTCGTCTGCACCTTGCCGGTCACCGGTACCCGTCAGATGGCCGGGCATGGCCCCATCCCCGGGAGGAACATCGTCAATTTTAGTCCGGTCCCCAGCCGGCAGGTGGCGGGATGGGTGGAGGGATTCAACCAGTGTTACGCTGCCTTGACGGATCGCCAGCGGCGGCGGATCACGGCCCTGTTCCTCGTGCTGGCCCANGTGCAGGGAGGCGACGAGTTCATGCCCCTCGTCAACCTGTTGAGCGGGCATCCGAACTTCCTCGCGGACGTCAAAGCGACCCCGCCGACCATGGCGTTTTTGTTTCCCGATCATCCCCANGCGTCGACCTGGGCCGACCTGTGGGAAAAATGCGTGGAACTGAACACCCGCTTCAACACCCGGCCCGCGGTCCCGGCGTGGAACGCCCGGGGAGGAAGATGGACCGAGAACCTGGGCACGTACGTCTGGGCCTTTCTCGGCCCTTCGCTGCGCACCGAGTTTCTGCTGCGCCAATTCGACGGGCGTGAGCGCTTTCTCTCCCCGCAACTGGCGGAGATGGCCGACTGGCTGGTAAACACGCTCTCCGCCCCGTTCAACGGTGAATCGGAAGCCGCGTTTCGGAACCTCAACGCCGTGGATTATGGAAGAGAGTGGGGTGTCGTTCCTCCTGGTGGGGGGCCACACCGAGTTCATCCGCCTCAAGGGGCGCACTCGGAACAGCGGTTCCCACCGCGGATGTTGTGGTATTTCGGGACCTGCCTGCGGCGGTATGCCCCGCTCGCGGCCGAGCATGCGATGTGGGCCGCCCGCCCGACGGACTCGGATGCGGAGGAGGCCCCCGGGATCAAGGGACCGCCGGACCCCAGGTACGTGACGGCGGACAACCGGGGAACCAATCCACACCTTCGAAGCGCCAAGTTCACCGGCTATGGCCTGGTGCTGCGTGCCGGGGAGGGCACACCGGACGAACTCTCCATCCATCTCCAGCAGATCGATGAGGGGTCCAACTATCGCTGGGGTCGAGCGGGCGAGGGCGGTTGTGGCATCCTCTACTTCTATGCGGCTGGAAAATCGTACAGCTACACGGGGCCGGAGGATGTCGGGGACCGTGACGATCAAGATACCGACTTCTGCACCACGTTTGGCATCTACAAGAATGGCCAGTTCCGGTCCATCGGAATGAACGTGCTTTCGCGGCCCCTCTACGATCTGGGTACGGGCCAGTTTGCCGAGATTGTCCCGCGTGAAGGACCCACTGCCTACTCGACGCCGGAGTACGTCAGTCGGAGCGTGCTGCTGGCCGGTCAGGAATACTTCGTCTTGTACGACAGCGTTGCCCACCAAGCGCTGACTCACCGGCTCACCTGGTGTGTGCGCAAGGGCGACGAACTCCCCAACCTGCAGTTGCTCCGTGGAGCTTCCGGCCATAGAGAGACGCAACGCACGGAAGTGACCTCGGCGTCGACCGCCGGGGTATGGTTCGATGGACTCGGCGATTCGCTTGCCGTGGTGAGTCACCGTCGAGATCTCACGGCGGAAGGCACGCCTTTTGGTTGCCGGGTCAATCTGCCGGGCATCCAGGACCTCGTCTTCCGCAACCCCGAACCCATTCAGTTCGTCGAGGGTGATCTCCGTTTCGAGGGAACTGCAGGCCTGATTCGGATCACAGGAACGACGACGGAATTCTCCCTGTTTCACGGCAGTCGCATTGAAATTCGAGGCCTCATCTTCGCTACGGAAGATCCGGATCTGGGCATCGGCGGTGTGGTCCGGGAAGGGCGGTCACCGTGCGGGGAGTATTTTGCGCCCAGGACATCGGTCTTGCGAATGGCCGCTCCCCACCTTTCCAAGAATGCTGTCTTTTACGTCGACGGGGCACCGCGCACGGGACGACGCGAGTCCGGCATGATTCGGTTCGAGCTCGATGCCGGGAGGCATCATTGGGAACTGACGGATACGCTGCCGGTTCCTAACCCACCCCGGATTTTGAGGACGGAGAACTTCGCCGGCGGTGCCAGGGTCATCGTGGAGTCGGTGGCCGGGGCCACCCGATACCAACTGGAATTGAGCCGGGACGGAGGGACCACCTGGACGAAGGTCGAGTTGCAGAACGGACCAGGCCTTTCCGTCGGCGGCTTGCGCGACGGAGAAAAGGGGCACGTCCGTGCCCTGGCCTTAAACGAACGCCACTCCAGCGCGCCGGGAGCGGAGTACCCGATTTATGCAACCCAGCAACCACCTCCGCCTCCGGACGGGTTGCGAGTGGGCTTAACGGAGGGGGCGGCAACCGTTACCTGGGGTGAAGTCCTGGGAGCCTCCGAATATCGGCTCTATGCCCGATTGAGATCGGAGGCCGATTTTCGTCTGCTCTATCGTGGAATCGATCGAAATCACATCGATCGCCGACGATTTATTCGCGCGTGTCATTCAATTCCAGGTCCGTCCCCAGAGGGCGCTAAAGAAACCGTGATTGAATATTGCGTTACCGCGGTAAACGGAAACGGTGAAAGCACCCGATCGTATCCGGCGGATACTGATCCAGCCTCGTGGCGCAACTGGGATCCCAGGCCAGGAGAGCCCTTCCGGCGAGTCACTAGTTTTGCGAGCGATTCCCCAGCCTCGACGAGTGAATGGCCTCGCTACTACCCCGAGTGAGTCGGATGCGAGGAAGATAAGTGGTGCCTGACACCGGGGGGAAATTAGAGGCGAAGCGATTGAAGTTCTAGCCCCAAGGGCCCGGTGGGCTGCTGTTTTTCCGACGTTTTCAGCGACCGGCTCAGCAAACCCCTGCCGCCATTGGCTAGCCCGGGGTCGGCTGGATGAAAAGATTGTGCCGCAAAATCGCCTGGATTACCACTTGCTCCCGCCGAGCAAGCGGCTAGGTTGCAGAGGTGATTGATTGGTTGCGTTGCCAAGCCCCTCGGCACTTGCTGGCAGGTCTGCTGTTGTGCATGACTTGTGACCCGGCGCGGGTAACTGCCGATTCCGCGTGGAACCTCCGCGTGTGGCAAACCGATGAGGGATTGCCTGATAACTCGGTGGTAGGGATCGCGCAGACGGAGGAGGGTTTCCTGTGGGTTGCCACGCAAGGAGGGTTGGTGCGTTTTGACGGTTTGGAGTTCCGCCAGTGCGCTCCCGTGACGGCGGCGGGTCTTCCCTCGGGCCTCATGCGCGTGCTGTGCGTGGACCGCCAGGATCGGCTGTGGACCGCGAAGGATCGCGGTGTGCTGATTTGCAAGGACGACGAGCGGGTCACCGCGTTCACCACGCAGGATGGTATGCCCCTGATCCGAGCGAAGACGCTTGCAGTGGACGGCGAAGACAACGTGTGGGTTGCTTATGACGGTCGGACGGTCGTTCGCGTGCAACAGGGTCGGCTGCGTTCGTTTACTACCAGTGATGGGTTGCCGGGGAGCGATGCCTGCCGGTTGACCGGCGATCGAGACGGCCGGCTCTGGTATGCCGGCGGCGACAAAGTGGGGTGCTTTCAGGACGGGCGCTTCATCGAGCGTGCCACTGTCGCCGGAGCCTCCGCCCTAGCGGCAACGCGGGCCGGCGGTGTCTGGGTCTGCGCGGGAAGGACCCTGTATCGCTGCAGCGAACTTGGGCAGTTGACGAAAGTTGCCGAGTTGCCCGCGAGCGCCGCGACGGCAACCCCCACCGTTGCCTTTGAAGACAGCAGTGGCGCGGTGTGGGTCGGAACCAGTGGCGCAGGTCTATTCCGCTATGGCGGCTCGGTGGTCGAGGGTGTGAGTACTTCGCATCGCCAGATCTCATGTCTGGCCGAAGACCGGGAAGGCAGTATTTGGGTGGGCACGCTGGGTGGTGGTTTGAACCGGCTGCGACGCAGCGTCGTGGAGCTTCAGGAAAGTTTGGCCGGACAACCTCTGCCGGGAGCGCGATCGGTGTGTCAGGACACCGAGGGCGCCCTTTGGGTGGTTGACCGGGAGGGCCGGGTCCTGCGTGCTCAAGGCAAAGGTTGGCAACCGGTTTCCACCAACGAAGGCTGGACCATCAAGAATGCGGCCTCGATCGCTGCCGAGCCTGGCGGCGGGGTCTGGATCGGCACGGAACTGAACGGCCTCCACCTGTGGCGAGGCAAACTCATCACCTCCCTCTACCGCACCGATGGCCTCGCCGGCAATATCGTCCGCTCGCTTTTGGTCATGCCCTCCGGAGATCTTTGGATTGGCACCACCGGCGAGGAGTTGCAGAAATGGCGGGCCGGCCAGTTTCAGACCTTCAGGCTCCCTCCCGGGAGCGGTTCCGTCCGAGCCATGACTGCGGATGCTTCCGGCACCGTGTGGATCGGGACTGGCAGCGGGTTATTGCTCCGGGTTAAGGAGAACGAGTTGGTGAACGAGACGCGCATCTCCTCGGCCTTCCCGCAGGCCGTCCGGTGCCTGTGCGCCACTCCGGACGGCAGCCTTTGGATCGGTTACGGTGGGGCAGGGTTGGGGCGGCTGAAGGACGGCCATTTCGCGCAGTATGGCGAGGCCCAAGGTCTGCACGATGAGTATATCTCGGAGATCCTCGACGACCGGCATGGGCGCCTGTGGTTGGCCGGCAACCGGGGGATTTCCTGTGCGCGAGTCAGCGATTTTGACGAGCTGGCCCTGGGCCGGTTGGGCCGAGTGCAACTGTTGGTTTTCGGGCGGGGCGATGGCTTGCCGGCGTTGCAGGCCAGTCGGGAGTTTTGGCCCGGAGCCCTGTGTGCTCGAGACGATCGGCTGTGCATTGCCATGCAGACGGCGCTGGTGGTGCTGCATCCCGACCTGCTCCGGCGCAATGCCTCCCCCCCGCGGGTGGTTATCGACCGCGTCTTGGTGGACCGGCGCGAGGTGGCGACCTACGACCCCGCGGCCCTGGGGACGAACCCGCCGGCCTTGCTCCGGCTTCGCCCGCCAGCGGGCCGACTCGACCTGCCGGCGAGGCACCGCGAGTTGGCTTTTAGTTTCACCGCGCCGAGTTTCGTCTCGCCTAATAATGAAGGGTTCAAATACAAGCTGGAAGAGTTCGACGCCGACTGGGTGGACGCCGGCAGCCGGCGGGTCGCCTACTACAACCATATTCCCCCCGGAAAATACGTATTCCGGGTGATCGCCTGCAGCAGTCTTGGGCTCTGGAACGACGTGGGCGCCTCGCTCGAAATCACCGCGGAACCGCGTCTTTGGGAGACCGTTTGGTTCCGGATCGCGGAGCTGGTTGCCGGCTGCGGCCTCTTGAGCAGTGCGGTCTACCTGGGCGCGCGACATCGGTACCGGCGCCGGCTCGAACTCCTGGAACAACGCCAGGCCCTCGAACGGGAGCGGACCCGGATCGCCCAGGATTTGCATGACGACTTGGGGGCGGGCCTGGTCGAGATTAGTCTGGGCAGCGAATTGGCGCAAGATGCCAACCTGACCGCCGACGAAGCGCGCGAACACACGCGGGAGATCGGCACCCGGGCTCGCGAGTTGGTGACTGCCCTGGACGAAATTGTCTGGGCGGTCAATCCGCGGCACGACAGCGTCGAATCGCTGGCCACCTACTTTTGCCAATATACCCAACATTTCTTGAGGTCAGCCCGGATGCGGTGCCACCTGGAGGTGCCCAAGGACCTTCCGGCGGCGGCGTTGAATGCAGAGCAGCGGCACAACTTGTTTCTGGCGTTCAAGGAGGCGCTCAGCAATGTGGTTCAACATGCGGGGGCGACCGATCTGCGCCTGGCAATTTCTGTTGATCAGGGAGTGCTCGTCATAGCTGTCGGTGACAACGGTCGGGGCTTTGATTCAGCCGCCCTCAGCGCGCCGGTGGGGGCGGACGGTTTGGGCAATATGCGGCGCCGGTTGCGGCAGGCGGGCGGCGAATATCAACTGAGCACCACCCTCGGCAAAGGCACCACGGTCATGTTTAAAGTCCCGTTGCAAGGCTTGAGTCCTAACGGGACCCCATAGGCTTGGGATCAAAGAATATCCCGCTCAACGTCACGGTATCGCCCCGGAACCAGCAGCGCCATCCCGCAGAGTAGATCCCGAGCTACCCTCCCCTGGACTACGCCACGCCTATTCTGGCTGGTGCTTGTCATCGTTCACAAAACTGGCCTTTCATCGCACCCATTGGGTAAAGTCCAGCTAGTTCCTCTTGTAAACATCAAACTCATAGATGGACCAATGATACGTTGTGTTGGTGCCCGTCTGCGTTACCCGAAGGTAGCGTGCGGTCTGCGCCGGGAAGGTGATCGTGGTAAGGCCCAACTGCCCAGAACCGGTGGCGATGGGAGTTCCCCAGGCAGCGCCGTCGTTGGATACCGATACGGCGTACTTTTCCGGCGAATCCCAAAGGGCCCAGGTCGTGTCGAGCACGATTTTGTCAAAGGTCTGCGTCGCCTTCATATCCACCTGGAACCATTGCCCGGGATATTGGGTTCGGGTCATATCGCGCCACCCCGTCCAATGGTCGCCGTCAAGGGCGTTGGCGGCGCAGATATCAATGGGGATCTTGTCCCCACTGAACAAAAACGAACCGTCCGGCACCGAGGCCGAAGCAGTCCATGATTTCTTATCGAGCCGGGTCTCTTTCCCAGGCGGCCGCGGCGGGGGTTTGGGCGAAGTGGTGGGTAAGGTTCCACGGCCGCGGAACTTCCATTCGCCGGGGTCCACCCGGAATTTCACATAGTCCGCGTCCTCCGCTTCCCAGGAAACCCCCTTAACCCCCCCACGGTAGGCCCCTTCCCAGATGGCGGTCTCATTTACCTGGATCGAATCGAGCTTTGAAAACGAGCCTTTCGGGATCCCCACGATCGCGGTGGTGTCGGCGGGCGAAGTCAGGGCCAACGCATATTCCGACGCGGTCTTGCTTAGCGCCACCGTGACCTTGCCTTTGATGGACGGAACCACGACCTTGAGGGTCGTCAAGAACGCCTCCTTGGGCAGGACCTGATAGGTGCTCCAGCCGGGTGCGACCGGGGAAACCCCGGCGATGGTCTGGGACAGAAGCAGTGCTGGCGGATTCCAACCGTGATTCAGCGACGAGCCTTCGTCGAAGGCATCGATGTGTGACGCCCACCAGCGGTCGTAATGCTCCCACAAAGTGGTAAAACTGCACGGGATCATGGTCTGGTACCGTTGATACATGCGCAGCAAAGCATACTCCTGTTTTCCCATAGTGCAGAGGGCCTCCAGCACCCAGCGGTCGAAGAAACAACTCGCATAGGTCCTTTTTGTCAGGACGTTGTCGTAGATCGCCTGCCAATGGGAACGGTCGGCGAGGCCCACATTGACGGCCATGGCGTTGGCCCGGTCATCCGGGGTGGTCACCTGCGAGGACATATAATAGCCGCCCTTCCAGTACTGGCTGTCGAACGTGCTTTTGATGCTCTCGCGTTTCGCGTCGATGAGCCCCACGTCCGCGTTGTGCCCTGTCAGGAGAGCCATCTTCTTCAGCGTATCCAGGCAGTCGTAATAGAAACACGTCTCAATCACCGCCGTGTCCTTGACTTCCTTTCCCCAATCAAACCAGGTACGCCGGTTGCCGAATTGATAGCTCTCGAAGAGGAAGGTCCGCGTCTGGTCATAGACGGCGCCAATGGACTCCCGATCGCCGGTCTGCAAATAGTAGAACCAGAGGCCATACCGGCCGAGGAATTCAAGGTGTTGACCCGGGTAGAACCTCGGCTCGAGCTTCCGCAGCACGAGCTCCTTGCACAGTTGATGCGCTGCGGAGTCAAAGAGGTAAAAGCATTGGTCCAGTTCCGGAGTGCCATCGCCCCAAAACCCGACCCGCTCGCGGTCCGGGCAATCATAGAAATGATCCCGCATGCAGAGGTAAGCGGTTCGGGCCGCCTTTCTCCAGAGGATATTATAGTCGTTATCGTTGCATTCGAACGAACCGGCGAACGTGGTGTCGTAACCCGTCTCGCGATACTTGACGGCCTTCACGGTAACGCCCGCCGGGATGGTGTAAATGGCCCCTTCACCGCTCACCCATTTCTTTGCTTCGTAAATGCCGGTGCCGGAACGCGTCGTGCAGGATTCGGTCTTGATCAGGTAGAGCACCAATGGATTGCTCGAATTGAAGTCGATCACTTTTCCGGCGGGGCCCTCGACTTCGATCCACGGTTGAAAGTGGCAATTATACGGCAGCTCACAGACCAACTTCCAGGGCTCGCTTTCCACCCGAGGCAAATCCCGTGAGACCGAGACGTATTCCTTTAATCCGTAATCCTTGATCGCGCCGGTTCCCGGCGTCGCGAATAATACCGCCATCGCCATGATGGACGCCGCGCTGAGGTGCTTCATCGAGAAGTTCGGTTAGGGGGTTGTCTGGCGCGTGACGATGGGAACGTAACCGACCTCCAGCCCTTCAGGTGGTGTCACCAGTAAGGCGGGATCGAGCGCCACCAACCCGCCCTGGCTGGGCGGCGCCATGTATTCCTGGTCTGTCCGCCAACTCGCGTGGATCCGCTCCACGAAAGCTTGTAGAGCGGCCTTCTTCTCGGCCTCCCACGCGTACTGTTGAAAGGAGGGTTGATCGACAAAACGGTACCAGGAGTACGTCACCAGGGAACCGTCGGCGAGTTTGGCCGTGAATGGTCCACGCTTCGGTCCGGGCTGACTCCAGGCGCCGGTCGTTGGCGAAGTGTAGGGTGCCCCCTGCTTGGCCAACCTGAACTCCTGTGCCGCCAAGCGGGTTTCGGCCGGCACGTCTGCCGCCGCCACGGCCACTCGTTCCTGCCCTACCTGTTTGTAATACTGCGGGAACAGGCCTCGCGGGCTGAGGTCGCTCTTGAACCATTCCAAGCCCCAGACATTTCCCGGGAAAACCTTGGTGTCAAAGACCTTCTCCACCCCCGCCATTTTCTTGCCCGCCTGGTCGTAGCGGGTCGTGCTCGTCGTCAGCGTGGACTTCCAGGCTCCCTTCCCATCGAACCGCCCGGAGCACGCCGGGCCGCCGTTGCGCCAGGCCTTGAACGCGTCATAAAGGGCGGCCCTCGAGTAGTAGGTCACGTCCTGGACCAGCAGGGTTCTGCCCTGGTCATCCACCGGGAAGTGCAGCCGCGGGATCTTCGAGTAGACCGCTCCGCGCGCGTCCTGGGAGTCGAAGCGGGGCACCGTGTTGATCTCCATCGCGCCGCCCCCCATGTTGCCCGCGCGTGCGTCCAGCCCCCGCCCATAATCAAACGGATACTTGAACAGCTTGCCGATCTTGCTCCAGGTCTCCGGGATATAATACGCAATCGGCCCCTTGAAGTTGGCCGCGCTCAGGAAACAGGTCCAACTCTGGTCGCCCGTGGGCGGGTCGCCTTGGGTGGGGTCCGTGAAGGGCAGGGACATCCAGGTGTAACCCAGGAACTGACCGTTGGGGTTCCCCTGGAAGGGGAGCGCATCGGGCGGGATCAGCAACCGATTGCTCAGTTGGGCGATGCCCAACCGGTGGTCCGGCAGCGCTTCGTTGCTGTAAAAAAAGGACCACCCCGGCGAACCCACCTCGTAATCGTAGCATTGCGGCGTGGCATTCATGCTGAATTTTGGCGGGCCATACCGAAAGTGGTTCCCCGCCCAGTACCCCAGTCCGCCTTCCACAGTTTGAAAGACGCTGTCCCACGTCGGCCCCCGCTCTTTCCAGGTCCGCGCCAGCGTCCCTTCCGGTGCCAGCGGCTGGGTCTTGTTATCGGAGTTGTCAGGCGTGATCCAGCAGCCCGCCAGGCCAATCTGGAAGTCGGCCAGCGGCTGGTCAATCAGCGGCCAGACCGCCGAGTAGAACCCCATGCCGGCGCTGTACTCGGACTTCGCGGGCGGCCGGCTCGCGCTAAAACCAATGTAACCATGCAGGCCGGAGGAAGTCGGTATCACCTTGCCCGCCGCCGCATTCGTCTGAGTTTCCTGTCCGGCACAGGCCCACGCCAGCAACACGGGCACCACAACGGTGGCGCAGAGGCTTCTTCGGTCGGTTCGTTTTGCCATAAGGGTTTCCTCTCACACGATGGCTTCCTGCGTGGCGTCCCAATGCACCACCCGTCGTTCCTGCTGCGATGCCAGCGACATAAGAAACGTCGCCGTCTCGATAAACGCCTCGTCGGTCGAGCACTTGGGCGTGCCGCGACTCCGGATGCAATTGACCCAGTCAACCATATGGTTGGGCTGCCCCGGCGTCTTGCCCCGCTCGTAGCCTTTGGGCAGGTCGGTCCTCCGGTTGTATCCAGCCGGTTCGATCTCGAAAGTGGTTACGTCGTGGGCGATGCTATCGAACCTCAGGGTCGCATCCCGCCCGCAAATCTCGACCGGTTGGCTGGCGGTGGCATTCATGCTCCCGGTGAAAGTGACCGTCCGCCCCAACCTCTCGAACTGGTAGTTGGCAGACCAGGTGTCGGGCACTTCGCGGTCGTCCCGCAGCAGTGCGATCAAGCCGGAGCAGGAGCACTGGTCCGGAATGCCGTGGCCGAGGAGATATTGGACAAAATCCATCTCATGCGACAGCAGGTCGCCGGCGTAACCGGTGCCGTAGGCATAATAGCAGCGCCAGTGCCAGAAGTGGCGTTCGTTCCAGGGGATCCTCGGGGCGGACCCGAGCCAGAGATCCCAGTTCACTTCCTTAAGCACCTGCGCCGGATCGGGCCGGTTCCATTGATCGTAATAGCCATACCAGCGCCAGTTGGGATGCTCGGGCTCGAGCGACTTAAAACGGCCCGTGCGCACGAGCGTGATGGGACCGAGAATATCCCGGGCCATGAGTTCTTTGGCCTGCAAGGCGCAGGTGGCCTGGCGCGCGTGGTGGCCGAGTTGGAAGACGACCTTGCTCTTTTTCAATGCGTCGCGCATCAGCTTGGCCTCGGCCAGGGTCCGCGCAAACCCCTTCTCGCAGTAAATGTCTTTGCCCGCTTTCGTCGCGTCGAGCACCATCTGGCAGTGCCAATGGTCCGGCGTGGCGATCACCACCGCGTCGACCTTCGGGTCGGCCAGCAGTTCCCGGTAATCCACATAGGCTTTTACCTCCGGGTTGAGGCTGCGCTGGATGCCCTTCTGCCGATGCGGCCCGTAAACGTCGCAGACCGCGGTCACCTTCACGTTGGGAACCTGAGCAACTGCGTTGATGAGGTCACCGCCGCGGGTTCCCAGCCCGATGCAACCCACGCCGACGGTTTTGCCCGGGGATTCGGCGGAGAGAATCGCGGGCGCGAAGGCGGAGGCAGTCGCCAGCGTCGTGGCGGCTTGGCCGGTGTTGATCAAAAACTGACGGCGGTTCAGGATCGGGGCGTCGTGCATGTGTTCTGGCCTTTCCATCATTTGGTTCAAATGAGCAGCTAACGCCACAGGGTCTGATTGCGGTCCAGTGTCGTCAATTCAATTCCGGAAGCCGCCCTTTGAATCTGCGCGGGTGACCGCTCTGCCGGTTCAAGGGACTTCGAGGTTCAAGCAGTCCAGCCCAAAGAAATACCTGGCCCCCTTGGCGGCAGGGTTCGCCCCGATAACTTCCACGCGGACCCGGTACTGGCCGTCGCGCGGCGCGAAAGTGCCGAGGACGAAAGCTGGCGCCGGGCGCACGTCCGGGGCGTAGCCGTCGAAGGCCGCCGCCACTTTCTGGCCGTTGACTTCGAATCGCAGCACCGCGTAGTCGGGCGCTTGAGTGGGGTAGAGGACTAACTGATGCGGCTGGGCGTCCGGCGCCGGAAACTCAATCTCGACGGCATCGCCCACGGCGGTGGTTTTCCCCAACAACTGGTGCCCGCCGCTCCACCGTTCGCCGCCAAAGGGGTCCATATCCTGGTCTCCGACGTAAAAGTCGCCGGATTTTGCCGGCACCTTCATCGTTTCGCACTCTACGGCTCCCGGCCGGTGTGAGGGAGCGGACGCAGCCACCGCTTCAGCCAGGGTGGGGACGGGCAACGTGGCTGCTCGCGGTTGCGGCGGCACGTCCGCGGCGGCACCGGGCTTCGCATACCAATAGGTAGTCGCGGCGTAGGTGAGAGACATCGGTTTCCACGAGATGAGTTCCATGTCGAACCGCAACGAGCGCTGGAAAGGAATACCGTCCAGGTTGCGCGTCCGGGTGAGAGTATTATGGCCTTGGGTCAGCTCCTGGTCCTGCCGTGGCTCGCCGCAGAACGGGGTTTGGTGAACCGGCATGGGGGCATAGGAAAAACCGTAGTAATCTTCGGTGCCAGTACCCAGGTGCGAGGGGAAGGACTCGCCGTCCACCCAGATCTTCTCGTCGCCCTCACCATACCAGGTGGCGATAGGGTTGAAGAGCGCCAGCGTGTCCCCCACATACACCCCGCGGCCCCGGATCGTGACGTAATTCCAGTCGCGATACGGCGGGGTCTTCAGGCCCGACTCATAGTGCCAGACCGCGTGAAAGTGCATCGAACGGTCGTCCCAGGACCGTGGGCTGACGGTGGCATGCAGGGAGAGCCTGAGGGGCGCCTCGCCAAGATTCACGAGGGTGATGCGCGCGGCTTTCAGATAAGGCATCACCCACCGGCAGGCCAGCGTGCCGTTGGTGTTCACGGTGCGATACCAGCTCGCCACCGGGTTCAAGCCGACACCGCTGCCGAAGAAATCACTCGCCGGGCACCAGACCGTGCGCTCGCCGTCGAACTCTATCTGCACGATGAGCGAACGCAGTGCCCGGTCCGAAAGGGCCGGTTGGCCAGGCGCCAAATGCAATTCGATACGGCGCAACGCCGCGGGGCCGGGTGGGAGCGCCTCTGAATATTCACTCCCGCCGGCGATCTCCCGCTGAGTGGCGAGGTTCTGGCCCAGGGGCTCGTCCGGCGGGGTCCGCAGCCAGCGGTTCACCCGTTCGAGGGTTGGCCGGATGGCCTCCAAGGCGTCACGGGTAAATGGCTTCACGGCGGTACCGGGCACATAGGTTCGGTAGTTGATCTGGTAGTATCGGGCACCCTGGCTCCGCTCTTCCCAGGTAACCTTGCAATGCCGCGCGTAGGGAATCGGCAGGTAAAGCGTGTTGCCGCCTTCGGCCTTGGGGGAATAGCCCGGATGGGGTTGCGCCAGCGGCGCTTCGACCTTCAGATTGCCGCTGAGCAAGTCGTAAGCGGGAAAAACGAGCGCGGGCTCGGCGGCACCGTCGAGGTAGACGCGGAGGTTTCCCTCTTTGGTCTTATCGGTCGTTAGCCAGAACCTCACGATGCAGCCTGGCCCGTCGGCGTCCAGCATCACCTTCTCGGTCCGGCCTTGGTTTGTCTCCGTGCGGAGGAACTGGTTTTGGTCGCTATTGGCGAACCAGCCGGGTTGGCCCGGCGCGACCTTGGCCCGATCGTAGCTGCTCGCCTGCCGGCAGGTGAATTCCGGCTCGGGCCAGCGGGCTATCGCATCGAAATCGGTCATTTCCGCCAGGAGCGATTCGAGGGTAACCGCTTCGACGTCCGCGCTCACCAGCGAATTCAGCGGAAAGCTGGTGAACCAAATCCCTTCATACGGGTTTTTCGAACCGGCCTCATACAGGCACGCTGCCTGGCCATCCGTAAGCACCGCCAGATCCGAGTACGCGCTGGGGCCCGCGTGCAACACCTTGGCAACCGGCCAGGTTTCGCCTTCATCGAAACTGGCCCGCAGGGTCAGGTTCTTCCGCGCGCTGCGGTGGGCCGGATTGCTGAACAGGATGACGCCGCCATTGGTCCCGTCCCGCCAACCGTAGCGATGGATCGCCGCCTGGCAAACGGGCTCGACCAGGGCCGGGTCGAACCGTTGGCCCTGCCAACTCAGCCCGCCGTCTTCGCTGACGCACACTTGGCGGTTCCGCGCGGCGTGGTCGTAGTTGCGCATGTTGAGCATCAACTTGCCCCCGGCGAGCTCCACGACTTCACATTCGTTTACCTGGTGCCCGGGGCTGGAGCCCCCTAACTGCCAGCTCTGGCCGTGGTCATCCGAGTAGATGACGTGCGAGTAATAGTGTTTCGTTTCCGCCTCGATATGGTCGCAAGGGATGACCAGGCGCCCTGCATGGGGGCCCTGCCTGATCTGAATGCCGCTTCCAGGCCCGGTGGCATACCAAGACCAGTTTTCTTTCTTCACCTGGGAGGTGATCTCACGCGCCGCGGCCCAAGTCTGCCCGTCGTCCGTGGAACAAAGGGCGAACACCCGGCGCGTATCCTTGCTGGTCCGGGCGATGATCGCGGGTTCGTGGTCATCGCCGCGGTTCCACGTGGCCAGCAGCCAAATCGTGCCGGTGTCCCGGTCCACCACGACGCAGGGGTTACCACACGTGTTTCCCGCGTCATGCCAGACCACCTGCGCTTCGCTCCAGTGGCTGCCACCGTCCGTAGAGCGCTTCACCACCAGGTCGATATTGCCGCTGTCGCCAGAGGAGTCCTTGCGCCCCTCGCAAAAGGCCAACACGGTCCCCTTGGCGGTGACGGCTAGCGCCGGTATCCGGCAGGTGTCGTAGCCGCCCTCGCCCCGGGAGAATAGCCGTTGGCCGAGGGGTTCAAGTGCCGGTCCCCGCTCCGCAGACTCGGGCTGAGCCGCGCGGGGAGCGAAGGCTGCGACCGCTAGCAGGCCGAAGCAAATCCAAGTGTGTCTCATACCATTACGGATGGCTTAGGAAATCGATGCTCTTGAGCCACTCCCCCAGCGGGCAGCCGTTGCGCAGCCGCCCGGGCCGGGGGCAACCGGTGTTGAAGCTGTCACGGTACTCGGGTTCATCCCCATCGCACCGGACAGCGGCGATGCCGGCCACAAGACCGGCGAGCAGGAGGTTTTTCGTGGTCACAACGCCACAACAATAACCCTCGAGGTTAGGGTTCGCACGGACATTTCCTTCCCGATGCCCTGAGATACGAATACGGTGGCGTGGGGGTACTGCAAACGTTGCAGCCCGAGCGACCCCGCGCGCAGGCGCTCGAGCCGTTGGACCGGCGAGTCGCCGACCACCGCCTTGAACGCGGTGGTGGAGCTGCCTGGCGCTCTGGAAATCGAGCAACTCGGAAACGGGCGCGCCCGTCGCCGCCAGCACCACCAACCCGGCAGACGCCAACGTGGCTTCGCGTGTTCTCTGTCGACACCTTGGCGGATGGTTCTGTAAGGGGGCTCGGGCCGTCAACCCCTGGTGTCCATTTCGGGCCACTGCCGGATCTTACCCACCATCGCCCACATCAGGCGATCGAGGTCGCCCCCGATGGAGGATTTGGTGTTTCGGGTATTGGTGAGCCCGGCCCAACAGAACTCGCCCGAAGTGCGCACCATGATGGTGATTGTCCCCGGCAGGCTTCCGTTATGCCACCAATTCCCCTCTCGGTTCACGCACCAGCCCTTGGCGTAACTCGAAGACGCCGAAGACGGCGTCGTCATGGTCTTGATAGTCATGGGTTTTAGCAGATCCGGCACGGTGGGAAAACCATCCACATGGACCAGGAAACGCACGAGGTCGGTGGGGGTGGCGAGCCAGCCCCCGTGGGAGTCCATGCGGCGGACCTTCATCCCGTAAGGGTTGGCGCCGTCCTGGTCGTAGTAGACCACTTCCTGATCCGCGCGCTCGGCCAAGGTGTTACCGCCAAGGCGCATCCGGGTGACCCCGCAAGGCGCCAGCACCTGCTCGCGCACCGCCTGTTCATACGACTTGGCGCTGATCTGCTCGATCACCCGGCCCAGGAGGCAATAGCCGAAATTCGAGTAGGCATACTGCTCACCGGGCGCATGGTTGAGGGGTTGATGGGCCAGGGTCCAGGTGATGAGCTGCCGGTGGTCCATTTGTGGGTGGGAGAACATCGGGTCGGCGCCGTCGTTCGCCCAACCCCCGGCCGTATGCGTGAGCAGATGCTCGAGGGTGAGTTCCCCCACGTGCGGCAGGTAAGGCGGCTCTCCGTAAGCCGTCCCGAGCACCCCTCCCGGCCCAAACACCTTGTCCTCCAGCCGCAGCTTCCCCGCTTCAATCAGGCGAAACACCGCGACCGACGTGATCGGCTTGGTGACACTGGCGATGCGAAACAAATGGTCGGGCGTGACCTTTTCGTCCTTGGCTTTGTCAGCCAGCCCATAGCCCTGCGCATAGACCAGGCGTCCTTTTCTCGCCATGGCGACCGATAGGCCGGGAACCTCATGCTGCTTCATGAAGGCCGCCGCCGTCGCTTCCATCGCCTGCAATTCACTCGGGTTGAAACCCTTCTTCTGCGAGGCGGCGGCCCTGGCGGCGCCACCCGCCCACGCCAGGCCGCCGACACCCACGGCGCCGGCCAAGGTCCGGGCCAGGAACGAACGACGGTTCACTTTGACGGGCGAGGTGTGGGCCGTTTCACGTGTCATAATCCTGGGATGGCATTCACTTCAGTTCAACCAGCGAATGCTAGGCCTGGCCCCAGGCAGGTCAACTCGAAAGCCGCACAGGTCATCAGACCGAGGTTTGTGCCAAGGTCAGAGCGGCTTTGCGAAGTTCTTCTACGAATACGGCGAGCGGCTTATCGTCCGCTCGATGGGCGCGGTGGCCGGCGGCGATGCACACCGGCTCCGGAGCGGAGGAGAGCGTTACCAAATGGACACGTTTGGGGAACAGCCGCGCCATCTGCGTGGTGACGAGAGCGACCCCCAAACCTGACTCGACGGCGGCCATCAGGTTTTCCGCGCCGCTGTATTCGCCGGCGATTGTGGGCTGTTGCCGGTGGTCTCGCAACCAGCCGGTAATCGTGTCCCAATACTCCGGATAGTCGCTCTGGGAATACACGAGCAAGGGCTCACCGGCCACTTGCAGAGGGGTTACTCGCGACCGCCGGGCGAGCCGGTGATTGCGGCTTACGGCCAGCCGCCACGGGGCGCGGACGAGCGACGTCCATTTCAGTCCCCGCGTTTCGCGCGGTTGGCCGACACACAGGGCGATATCCAGCTTTTCACTTTCCAACCCGGTGAGCATTTCGGAAGTCGAAAGGTCGAAGAGCTCCACATGAGTGTCCGGGTGTGCCTGGGTAAAGTTCCCGACGGCGACGGACAACATTCCGGCGGCGAGCGAGGGCGCGTAGCCGACGCACAGGCGCAGGCCCCGCCCTGAGCTGCGCACTCGTTCGAGCACCTGGTCGGCCTGTCGGAGCAGGTTCCGGGCTTCGCGGAGCATCGTTTCACCCATGGGCGTGAGACGAATCGAGTGGGCCTGGCGCTCGAACAGGCACTGACCGAGTTCGTCCTCGAGCGCTTGGATCTGCCGGCTCAACGCGGGCTGGGTCAGAAAAACCCTTTTGGCGGCGCGGCTGATGTTGCCGTCCTCGGCCACCGCCACGAAGTGACGCAGTTGTCGGAGTTCCATGACGGCCAGCATAACGAAAAGGTGGCCTCAGGCCAAGAACTTGGCATTAGCCGCTGCTGTCAAACGCGGCGAAGCTGTTGCCATGAAAACGACAGCGACGGAACTGAATATCCGGCGGGCCGAGGAACGGGGTCACGCCGACCACGGCTGGCTCAACTCGCATCACACCTTTTCGTTCGCCGATTACTATGATCCGGCACAGATGGGGTTTCGCTCCCTGCGCGTGATCAACGACGACCGGGTTGCTCCGGGGCAGGGCTTTGGGACGCATCCGCACCGCGACATGGAGATTTTCAGCTACGTGCTGGAAGGCACGCTGGAGCACAAAGACAGCATGGGCAACGGGCGGCAACTCAAACCGGGCCAGATTCAACTGATGAGCGCGGGGCGGGGAATCACGCACAGCGAGTTCAACCCGTCGCAGGAGGAGGGACTGCATTTCCTGCAAATCTGGATTCAACCGCGCGAACGCGGTCTGACGCCGAGCTACACGGAGTGGCATCCGAAACCAGAACACTCCGACGCTGCCAAGGTGCTCGTCATCTCGCCGGACGGTCGCGACGGCTCGGCGACGATCCACCAGGACGCGGACATCTATCGCATTCGGCTCACGCCCGGGCAGGCGGTGACCCACCAACTCAAGCGGGGCCGGGGTGCGTGGCTGCAAATTGCGGAAGGTGTGCTAGCTTGCAACGGGGTGGCGCTGGCGACCGGTGACGGAGCGAGCACCGAAACCCCCGGAACCCTGACGCTCACTGCCATTAAGTCAACCGAAGCGCTCCTTTTCGATCTCAAATAAATAGCACCACAAAACCAAAACAAAACAATGACTACCATATCCATCATCTACTTCTCGGGCACCGGCCACACCACCAAGTTGGCCGAAGCCGTCAACCAGGGCAGCGCTTCGGTTGGGGGCGTGAAGACGAACCTGATCGCGATCCGAGGCGAGGACATTGCCAAGGGGCGATATGCGAATGAGACCGTGCTCGCCCAACTCGACGCCAGCGACGCCATCATTTTTGGCAGCCCGACCTACATGGGCGGGCCAGCCGCCCAGTTCAAGGCGTTTGCGGACGCCACGGGCGAACGTTGGTATCGCAGCGCCTGGCGCGACAAGGTAGCCGCGGGTTTCACCGTCTCCAGCGGCCCGAGTGGCGATAAGCTCAGCACGCTGCATTACTTTTTCACCTTGGCCATGCAGCACGGCATGGTCTGGGTCGGTTTTCCCGAAACGCCGATGAACGACAAGGGCATCAACCGCCTGAGTAGCTACAGCGGCGTCATGGCGCAAGCCGGACAGGAGCCCACGGACGTCGCGCCCAATGCCGCCGACAAACTCACCGGGGAACTCCTCGGACGCCGGGTGGCCACCATCGCCGCACAACTCAAGAAGTAGCCACCGCCAGCCTTTAGCCAAACAAACAAAAGAACATCTATGCAACTCAAACAAACGGTGGCCTCGATTACAGCGGCCCTGCTTCTCAGTTCACTCGCGCACGCCGCGGACCGATACAAGATAGATCCGGCCCACACGAGCATCGGGTTTTCGGTCAGACACCTCGGGCTCAGCAACGTGAAGGGCCAGTTCAAGGAGTTTGCCGGCGTGATTGTGCTCAATGACGGTAAAATCACCGAGGCGAGTGGAACGATTCAGGTGAACAGTGTGGAAACAGGCGTTCAACAACGGGACAACCACCTGCGAACCGCGGATTTCTTCGACGCCACCAATTACCCGACGATTACCTTCAAGACCAAGCGCGTCGAAACAGCGGGGGGGCAGATCATCCTGGTCGCCGATTTCACGATGCGCGGTGTCACCAAGGAACTGCGCTTACCCGCCAATCTCGCTGGACCAGCCAAAGACCCGTGGGGAAACCTCCGCGTTGGACTGGGAGCCAAAGCGAAGCTGAATCGCATGGACTATGGAATCCAGTACCACCAAGTGCTCGAAACGGGCCTCTTGGCCGTGGGCGAAGAGGTCGAACTCGAAATCAATGCCGAAGCCGTCAAGGAAACCGCAGACCAGACGGGGAGTAAGTAAACGACGGACATCCGCCTTGGCCTCCCACTTCATCATTCGCACCCTCGCGGCGGCTCCCGACACCGAGGCGGCCGTGCCGGCTCTGTTCATCGGGTATGGCAATCCGATGAACGCAATCGAGGACGCCGAATCGTGCCCGCACCAGCCAGGACTTGACACCCCTGGACAAGCCTTGTCGCATTCTGCAAGCAAATTGGCGCGTTCTGCTAGTGACAGGATTTCGGTCGGGGTTATCTTGAACCCATGACTGCGACCAAAATAGAACGCCGACTGAGGCCGGCAGCCACCGATTTTAACAACCGCAACGAAATCAACCGGAGCATCAACATGCACAACACCAAAGCCTATTCCGCGGCCAGCGCGACTTCGCCCCTGGCCCATTCCCACATCCCGCGCCGCGAGCCAACCCCGCGTGACGTGCAGATCGAAATCCTTTACTGCGGCATCTGCCACTCCGACCTGCATTACGCCCGCAACGAATGGAGCAGCCTGATGCAGACCGTTTACCCCTGCGTGCCCGGTCACGAAATCGTCGGCCGGGTCACCCGGGTCGGTTCGGCCGTGACCAGGTTCAAACCTGGAGACCTGGCCGGGGTGGGCTGCCTGGTGGATGCCGACCGGTCCTGCCCGCACTGCCGGGCGGGCAACGAGCAGTTCTCGCCCACCCAGGTATGGACCTATGGCGGAACCGACAAGCATCTTGGTCTGCCGACCTACGGCGGCTACTCGGAGAGCATCGTCGTGGACGAGCATTTCACCCTCCACATTCCCGGCAACCTTCCCCTCGCCAACGCAGCGCCACTGCTCTGTGCCGGCATCACCACCTACTCGCCGTTGCGCCACTGGAAAGTGGGTCCCGGCCAGAAGGTCGGCATCGTGGGTCTCGGCGGCCTTGGGCACATGGGCGTGAAGTTCGCCCGTGCCTTCGGCGCGCAGGTCGTCGTGTTCACCACTTCGCCCTCCAAGAAAGACGACGCTATCCGCCTTGGCGCTCACGAAGTTGTCGTCTCACGCAACGCCGACGAAATGAACCGGCACACCGGAAGTTTCGACTTTATCCTCGATGCGGTCGCCGCTACGCACGACGTCAACGCCTACCTCAACCTGCTCAAAGTGGACGGCAACCTCACCCTGGTCGGCGCGCCGGAAAAGCCTCACGCCATCTCCGCCTTCGCTCTCATCCTCGGCCGCCGCAGCCTCTCGGGCTCGCCCATCGGCGGGTTGGACGAAACGCAGGAAATGCTCGACTTCTGCGGCAGGAATAACCTCACTGCCGACGTTGAAGTGATTCCCATCCAGAAGGTCAATGAAGCTTACGACCGCATGGCCAAATCCGACGTTAAATACCGGTTCTCCATTGACATGGCCTCTCTGAAGGCTGAATGACCCCGCGACGTTGACCCAACGCAAACACGATTATGCAAAAACGAACTTTAGGTAAAAGTAATCTGGAAGTATCTGCCCTCGGCCTCGGCTGCATGGGCATGAGCTTTGGCTATGGCCCCGCGGGGGATAAGCCGGAGATGATCGCCGTCATCCGTTCGGCCGTCGAACATGGCGTCACCTTCTTCGACACGGCCGAGGTCTATGGCCCGTTCACCAACGAGGAACTCATCGGCGAAGCCCTCGCGCCCTTCCGCGATCAAGTGGTCATCGCCACCAAATTCGGATTCGAGTGTGACGCCGGCAAGCAAGGCGGCCTCAACAGCCAACCTCAGCACATCCGGCAGGTCGTGGAAGCCTCCCTCAAGCGGCTCAAAGTCCAGACCATTGACCTGCTCTACCAGCACCGAGTCGACCCCGGTGTGCCCATCGAAGACGTGGCCGGAACGGTTAAGGACCTGATCCTCCAGGGCAAGGTGAAGCACTTCGGGCTGTCCGAAGCCGGCGTGCAAACCATCCGCCGGGCGCATGCGGTTCAGCCCGTGACCGCGCTTCAGAGCGAATACTCCCTCTGGTGGAGAGAGCCCGAAGCCGAAGTGTTACCGACGCTGACCGAGCTCGGAATCGGGTTTGTCCCGTTCAGCCCGCTGGGCAAGGGCTTCCTCACCGGGAAAATCAGCGCGGACACGAAATTCGACGCCAACGATTTCCGCAACAAAGTGCCTCGCTTTGACCTGGAAAACCGCAAAGCCAATCAGGGCCTGGTTGGGGTCGTCGAAGCCTTCGCCAAGAAGAAGCAAGCGACCCCCGCGCAGGTCGCCTTGGCCTGGGTGTTGGCTCAAAAGCCTTGGATCGTTCCGATCCCCGGCACCACGAAACTCCATCGCCTGCACGAGAACCTCGGAGCCGTCTCGCTCCAACTCACGCCGGAGGACCTGTGCGAGCTTGGGAGCGCGGCGGCAAAGGTCCAGGTGGTGGGAGCCCGTTATCCCGAACATCTCCAGAAACTCGTTGGCCGGTGAGCGGCACCTCGTCGGGAGAAAAGTCAACGTATGACCAAGGCACCTAAGACAACGACCACGCGCCGAACAGTGAAGATCACCGAAGCGGCCCACCGGAATCACGAGGAGCTGTTTCCAAACCACGAGTCGACCCTGCAAGTAACCGACCCGGAACTGATTGAGGTCTTCGATAACTTTGCCTTCGACGAAGTGCCAGCCGAGAGTCAGATCGATTCCCAGACCAGGACCATGATGATCCTGGCCGCGCTCATCGGCAGCCAGGCGGTGAGCGAGTACAAGATCATGGCCGGCGCCGCGCTCAACGTTGGCGTGACGCCGGTTCAAATCAAAGAGATCCTTTACCAATCCGTGGCTTACGTGGGAATGGCCAGGGCATTTGAGTTCCTCCACGCCACGAATGAAGTGCTGACCGCCAGAGGCATTCCTCTGCCTTTGGGGGGCCAGTCGACCACTACCCCCGAAACCCGCCACGAGAGAGGGTTGGCGGCGCAGAAAGCCATCTTTGGTAAAATGATTGACCAACTCCACGAGCAATCCCCCAAAGACCAGTTGCACATCCAGAGGTTCCTTTCCGCCAATTGTTTCGGCGACTACTACACGCGCAAGGGGCTGGACACCCGACTCAGGGAGTTGGTGACACTTTCCGTCCTCATTGCCTTGGGTGGGGTGGATGCCCAGGTCAAGGGCCACCTTCAAGGCAACGTAAACGTGGGAAACGATCGCAGTGTCTTGATGGATCTGATCACGCAGTTGCTGCCGTGGGTCGGGTATCCCCGGACGCTGAATGCGCTCAAGTGCCTGAACGAGATGGCCCCCGCACCACCGAATGGAGCGCAAGCAGCATCGTCGCGCTCGTCGGGTGGAAGAACGGCTACCTGATCGCAGGGTCGTCTGCTGACGGGCGGTTCGGACTGCAGAGGGACGAGGTAGGAGAGCGCGCGCCTTGGCGCTGGCCATTTTGCTGCTGGGAGGCTTAGCGGTGGCTACCTTGACCGATGCGCAGGAGCAGATACCCCCCAACTGGACAAAGGCCGGGGAACCCGACGTGGCCAAGGGCGTGTGGGTGGTGCGGTTCGAACCCACCGGCATAAGACCTCGGGAGAGTTCCTGGCGAAGGTCCCGATCTATCCCGGCCAGCACGGCCAGATCGGCTACTTCAGAACGAAGAAGCGAGGCGACAAGTCACCTCGGTCGAGAAGTTGACCAGGCTAAACTGGGGGAGTCGCAAAAGTTGCCGCAGGAGTCCCTCTAGCCGGACGGCGCTCTATCCCGAATCTGACTGGTTTCAGCGGCGACCGGAGGAGCCCGGGTTTCAAAATCCTTCCTTGGGGTGCTGGTTGCGCAGCATGCGGTGGCAGCGGTCCCGCAACTCCGACGCAAAGAGGCGGGCGGCGGGATCACTGGTATCCTGGAAAATGACCTCCTGCAGCATGGCCTTGACGTACTGGCGGCAGCGCGAAACCCGTTCGTCCTGCTCGTTCCCCAGATCGCGGATCTTGCCGATGGACCCCACCTCGGCGTAGCGGTTCGTCTCGACCATCTGGATCAGTTCCGGGACACGAACCTTCCAGTAGGCTTCGGACCCGGGCCCCTCGAACTTGTGCCGGCGGAGGTCGGCATTGAGCCGGTCGAGCTGCACCCGCGCCGCCTCGGCGATGCTCCGGAGTGGCGGGCTCTTGACCGATTCCTGCTGGCAGAACGCCGCCATATTGGTGCCCCACTGCTGGTACTCGCGCAAGCGGTCGTGGATAGCATGGACAAAGTACCACATATCCTCCATGGCCTGGATCAAGTGCGTCTTCGTCTCCCCGGGGAGCGCCTCGAACGTGCCGTCGGGCAGTCGCTTGAGCTTGTTGACGATTGGGCTGATATGGTCGTCCCACAACCCGCAGGTGGCGTAAGCCAAGGTCTGACGGTCGCCGCCGGGTTGGCGTGGTTTGACGCCCGCGAGATCGAGGATGTACTCACAGGGCCCTTGTCCCAGCGTTTCGCGCATCAGATCCACCGGCGTGAAGATATCGATTGGCGTAGCCGGGACACGTCCCAGCGGGTAGATGAGGACGCGCTCGTAAACATGTGGCTGGTTGCGTGCCCGCTTGTCGGCGTAGAGGCAGAGACGAACCTCGTCGCCTTTGAACACCGCCGGATAGATGAAGAAGCTGGCGATTGATTCCTGCCAGATTTGGGGGCTATCCTGGTTGCCCTGTTCCCACCACTGCACCCCTTGTTCCCACCAATTCGCCGACCGCTTGCTGCTGGTGGCGGCCAGGAAACGAGCGTCCAGCGGGTCGGCATTGTCCCTTTGTGCGATGCTGGTGCTCCTGAAATCGAAGGACTGGTTGCGCGTGGGCCAGTCGGCCAGCCGCCGGCCCTCGGCGACAATAAAATCTCCACGCCACCTGGCCTCGAAAGGCCGTTTCCACGCAATGGTCGTGGGTCGGTAGGTGGGCAGGGGGGCGGCCTCCTCATCCTGCCAGAGGCCTTTCCGCTCCAGGATGCCGGCGTACACCGGCTTGCTCTGGAACTCGATCCGCGCTGCCGAGATCCTCCGCGCCTTGCCCTCGCCGGAAAAAACCAGGTCTACCTGCGGCTCGAGACCGTCCTTCTCGGTGGGCAGCGTCTGGGCCGCGGTGGCCTTGGTCGACGTGTGCTTCAGCCGGCCCGGCCAGATGCACATCACCATGGTATTGCCCCCCTCGATGAACTGGAGCAGGAAGTTCTCGGCGGGGACGGTAAGCGTCGGCATGGCGAGGTGGATGGGGTCGAAGACCACGTCGTCCCCGAAGAAATCGGGCAAGGCCACGTAGCGCGCAGTCGCCTTGACCTCAACCGCAGCGGCATCTCGGACCGGGGTCACCTTAACCAGGACACCCGCGCCGAGGGTGAGTTCCACCTGGGCGGCTCCCGCGGTGACGCGAAGGACCTCATCACCTTCCTTGGTCAGGCCCAACTCCGCCTGGTCAATCGGCGCACTCCTGGCGGCGCCGGAGGGCAACAAGGCAAGTTCCAGGCGTCTGCCACCGCCCTTCGCATCGACCCTGACGCCGGGTTGGCCGGGAACCGCCGCGACCTGGACCGTCTGGTTTTCCAGGGTCACCGCGGCTTGGGCCTGCACTTTGGCCGTCCCGGCAGCGGAGCACAACCCACCCAAGGCCAAGAAGGCAAGATATCGACCTGATCTACTCATAGTTCATTTGTGACTGGAAGGATATCGAGCCTGCTTCCTGAGGAAAATGCGAATCTGGCCCGCAGGATCCATGAAACCCTGAATGCCTGCCCGCCGGGCGCCGATCCTATATGGATCGGCCACGCGCCATAATCCCCGGGCTCCTCTCAAAACCATCCAGGCCCGGTGCTGCCGCTCATGCACCGACCCAGGCTCTGGACGTTATCATTTCATGTGCTGCTCGTGCAGTTGGGCCAGCGTCTGGGCGATGTCGCAAACCACCACTGTGCCGTCCAACGTGCCCCATCCCAGTAGCCGGCTATCCGGGCTAAACTGCGGTGGCGACGTGCGTCCGAGATCGATCCCCAGGGCGAGCGGCGATGCAGAGGCGCTAGCCGCAAGCAAACCCCAGCCGGAATTGACGCCGAGGTCCGTCGCCCACCTGGAATCCGTCGCCAGCCAAAGTCCACCGCGGCCAGTGGCATGAACGGGAAACGAGCAGTGCCCGACGACTTCTTTGGACGCGACGTCCCAGATCGCGCAGGGTTCGGTGTAATCAGCTTGGTAGGCCAGGACAGACCCCGGCCAATCGAGCGTTAGAAAGTCGGAGTTATTGGTGCGCCGGGAGGGCAACTGGAGCAGTTCCTTCCCGGTCATTAAATCATGGACTTCTACCACGTGATTGGTTGAGGCCGGAGCCGAGTTCAGGCCGGCAACGGCCACAACGGTCGCGTTGCCCGCCACCGCCGCCTCGAAGATCCTCCCATTGAACAGGTTGGACTGCCAGATCGGCTCCAGGAAATTCGTGTGGGACAAGTTGCGCACGCAACAGGTTCCGCCGAGGCTGTCTTGAGGTTTATCCCATTGGAACAGGATCAGATCGCCGGTGCCGTTAAAGCAGAGCCCCTGTTGCAGCGCCCGGGGCAGCGGTCGGCTTCCCTGCACCAGACCTGTGTTTAGGTCCCACCAGCAGGCTTTCCCCGAGGTAGCAAAGGCAAGTTATTGGTGGACCTCCGTGGCTGAAAGCCACACCCGCGTTGTCGGCGCTAAGCCCGACTGGTGCCTCAAACACCCAGGTGAGCCGGTCTGCAACCAGGTCCCAGACACCCAGTTCCCAGTCATGTCCCAGGGCCGCCACCCAACGACTATCCGGGGAGAACCAGACCTTGCCCGACGTCGACGACAGCCCACGGAGCGTCCGGAGGCCGCGGCTGGGGAGGAGTCCAAAAACCGTCGTAAACGCCGGCGCCCCGAAACCAGACTCGCACCCGACCGCTACCGAGCGCCCGTCAGGCGAGAACGCCACGGCGTGGGCGAAGTCCGGGGCATTTAAGTCNAGCAGCAGGCTGCCGGTGGCCACATCCCAGAGCCGGGCCGGACCAGGCGCACGGCCACAGGAAGCCAGCGTCATGCCGTCAGGGCTGAACGCCACCCCCTGCACGCCAAAGGCAGACCCCCGGCACACGGCCAAGGAGGATTGGGATCCGGTTTCGTAAATGGTGATTTTCCCGCCCGCGGCGCCGGCTGCCAGAATCCATGCTCGCTCGGCGGTAGCTGTGGCTGGAGGGCGTGGGTCGCGATGAAATGCCAGGCACCGGATTTCACTGCCTCTAAGAGCCAGAGTTGCCCCCGCCTCAAACCCCGGCAGTTTGCAGGTGCGGACGCGCCCGTCAGCGTAGCCCAGCGCCAGACATTGGTTGTCGGGCGAGAAGGCCAGCGCTGTGCAGACCACGTTGGTCCGCACCCGAGGCGCGCTGGAGCGGTCGCCACTCGCCAGGTTCCAGACGGTGACCCACTCTTCCTTGATACCGCGGGTATCTGCTGGACCGGAAACGACGGCGGCAGCGAACGTTGCATCCGACGAAACAACGAGCACCGGATTCAATGCGCCATTCCCTGGGTTTTCCTCCATCGAAAAGTCTCTCAGCGCTACGCCCCGCTCAGGATCCAGCAGTTGGAAGGCGCCGCCCTGCGTGTGCGTGAGTTGCCGAGGGTTGCCGTCATGGTCAAACCACACCGGGCCGCTGTTGGTGCTTTGCAGGCGCCGGAGCTGCTTGCTTTCGAGATCCCATAGTTGGGCTTTACCCCCCTCGTTGCTGTCCATTAAGAGTCTGCGTCCGATGGAGTCAAAGGCGACGTGGTCCGCGCCGGCGTTCGTGCAGGCCCCTAGCGCTGCGTCAAGACCCGAGAAGCAGGCCACCGCCTGCCCACGAACATCCTCATCCAATCGAATGCCGGCGGCGGCACGGAGCTTTGCCAGGGCGTTGGCGGACCAGCCTGCCGTGCGTCCGGTCCCGCGCAGTTGTTCGGCCGCTCGCAACCAGTTGAGGCGCCGTTGCTCCCGCCGGTTAACGTAGTCGCGCCAAGCCACCACTCCACCGGCCAGGGCTATGACCACGAACACCGCCAGAACCCACCGCGCCGCCCTCAATCGCCCTTGGAGAATGAGTTGCTGCCGACCGGCCCGGCCAGCCTGCACGAGCACCAGGTCACGATGGAGTGCTTCCGCCGTCTGGTGGCGCGCGTTGGGGTCGGGATCGGCGGCCCGGCGCACAACCTCGTTTAAGTCGAGCAAACGGTCGTGGTCAGCCCAGGCCTCGAAGCCAGCCGGCAGGCGTGGGAATTCCGTCCGGTCCAATCCGGACATCATCTCATACATTACGCGGCCCAGGCTGAAAACATCGGCCTGCGGAGAGCCGGGTCCTTCAGGCGGAGTATAGCCCTCGGTGCCGCCATGCTGCGGAGTCTGGTCACCCACCATCGAGACCGTCCCGATATCCGCCAGCTTCGGAATGCCGTTGACGAAAATGATGTTCCCCGGCTTGATGTCCCCGTGGACGAGGCCGTTCTGGTGCAAATGCTGGAGCGCCAGGGTCAAGCTTAGGCTGATGTCCAGGCACTGTTGGAACGGGAGCCGGCCGCGGGTTTTCAGGTCGTGGCGCAGGGTGTGGGGAATGTAGGTGGCGGGATCTACGCGTTGTTGGGGGCCCAGGCATACAGGATGGGTGGCCGACAGGCTGGCCTGCCCGGAGTGCGGCCCGCTGCCATCCTCCACCTTGCTGGACTGCGGCTCGCCCTCGCGGAGCATTTCCACCGGGTCGGCCAGTTCCATGATGTAGTAGAAATAGCCCTGCGCGTCGTTGCGCCCGGTGTGAAGAATCGGCACCTGGCTGGGGTGTCCGTGGGAGATCGGCTCAAACCGGCGGATGCCGGCGAACTCGCGTTCATAGGGGTAGTCGCTCTCGAACCGGCTGCGATAGACGACTTTCACCGCGCGCCAGGTGCCCATCACGTTTTGGGCCAGATAAACACGACCATAGCTGCCTTGGCCGATGGGGGCAGGAAGGAGCCTATGGTCCGGCACCACCGGGGGCCGCTCCTCGGCCACAGACCTTGGTGGCAGCGGTGGGGTAGTAGAGGGGGAATCGTTCATGCGTTGGCCTTCCAGCGCCCTTCACAGGATGCCCAATTCGCGAAGTCGGCAGGCCAATCGCCGCAAACCCCGCCGGCGTCGCGCCGGATCCCGCCCCGGATCGGGCATCGCCAGCGCCTGCCGAACCAGCGGCGGCGGAAATGGGTGGCGAATCAGGCGTTCGGCTAGCCTTGGAAACCTCATAGGAAGACCTCCCGTAGCTGAGCGACTTGCTGTTTATGCACCTTGCCGACCCGCAGCTTCGCCAAATACACTTGCGCGCCGCTCACCCCCAACGCGTTGGCGGTCTGCGCCACGGTATTGCCCTGCAAAACGTGGTAATCGTAAATCTGGAACTGGGTCGGGCTGACCAATCCCTTGACCCGCTCGATGGCCGCGGCCAAGACGTTCTTCTCCCAATCCGCCTCCCAGCGGGCGTCCGGTTCCAGGCTGGCGGGGTCCGCGATCTTCTGAATCGGCTCCGTCAGCGTGTCCTCGCCGGGCCGTAATTCTACCGTCACCACGCGCCGCCCCTGCTTGCGAAATTGGTCGGCGATGCGACGCCGCGTCAGCGTGTGCAGCCAGGTCTTGAACGAAGACGCCGCCGGATCGTATTTGAACTCCTTCATCCTCTGGCAAACCGACGCCACCGTCTCCTGTACCACGTCTTCGGCGTCCGACGGATTGAGACCCGCCTGGATGGCGGTGCTGTAGATGAGCCGGCGATACGTGTCGTAGAACCTCTTCCAAGCCTCCTGGTCGTCCCAATCTCTCAAGCGGAAGAGCAGGCTTTGCCGGGTGGGAAAAGAGTCGTCTTGCATGTGATTGGATAGTTCTTCTGACCGATTATGCATCCATAGTCAATCGTCTTATTTCAACGATCCGGGCGCCCTCCACCGCTCGGCGCCAATCACCGAACTCGACGGGATTCCAGCAAGCGTTGGCGCGCATGCCGCACCCGCCCTTCCACTGAACCCATTCGACGTGCAGATCCATGAACACATGATTCGACCCCGCGGGCCTATTCTCGGGCTCCGTGTGCGCCACCGTGGGGAACTGGCACGGCGATCGGCCGATGCGGTTGGGTTCGAACGTCATTTTGCTTGGTGGGCGTCATCCCCCGCCACCCAGTTAATCGGTCCCGCGGGGCCGTTTCTTTCAGGGATTAGTCGGATAGCCGCTCGGCCAGCTTGGATTTCAACCATTTTCGCCCCGTCCGTCTGGGCGGTGGGTCTCGTGCCGGAGGCCGTCCGGGAAGTGTGCGGCGATTGGTTTGAAAGAAACGGTCCCGAATGGGCGATTAACTAAATGACTGATGAGCGGCACGGGTCTCTCGGAAAGTCATAAACAAAACAAACACCAACAAAAGTCATGAATAACCCCAAAGTCACAAACAAATGCACCGCGAAGAAACACGACAACCTGTCAGGTCGTCTCGTTCTGATGGCCGCGACGTGTTCGGCGATTGCCCTCGTCAGTACCATGGCCGCCTTTGCCGCTAACGCAGCCACCATATACAGAATCGTCAATAATCCAGCCGTCCAGAACGGCTATACCCTCTCGGGCACGATCACGACCGACGGCAGATCCGACAGTATTTACGCTTCGAATGTCTTGGCGTGGAGTTTCTCGGTGAGTAACGGCATCGACACGTACTCCGCAGATTCCTCGCAACCGGGCAGCTCGGTGAGTGTTGATGGCATCCTCGCCACGTCTGACTACCTTGAACTCCCTTCGTCTACGGTATCGGCCCCGTACGGGTTCGCAATCTTTGGAGCAACCTCCCATGTGCAGTGGACGGGCTCAACCCTGCAGGACAATTCCTTTACGAGTGCTTCAGAGTGGAACGGTAGTTGGCCCTGGTGGCAAGACCGCATCATCACCACCCCTCATGATGTTCCAGGTGGCTGGGCGATAGCGGACAGTGGGGCGCCTGTGCCCAAAGCGCCCACTACCTACAGAATTGTCAATAATCCAGCCGTCCAGAACGGGTATACCCTCTCGGGCACGATCACCACCGACGGCAGATCCGGCAGTATTTACGCTTCGAATGTTCTGGCGTGGAGCTTCTTGGTGAGTAACGGCGCCAACACGTACTCCGCAAATTCCTCGCAGCTGGGCAGCTCGGTGAGTGTTGAGGGCATCCTCGCCACGCCTGACTACCTCGAGCTCCCTTCGTCCACAGTATCCGCCCCCTATGGGTTCTCGATCTCTGGAACAACCTCGCATGTGCAGTGGACCGGCTCAACCCTGCAGAACAATTCCTTCACGAGTGCTTCAGAGTGGACCGGTAGTTGGCCCTGGTGGCAAGACCGCATCATCACCACCCCTCATGATGTTCCAGGTGGCTGGGCGATAGCGGACAGTGGGACACCTGTCCCCATTGTGAACCTTCGCAAGGCGGTTTACGTGGATTCATCCAACCTCAAGATCGGTGCGAACTATCAACTCCAGTTCTCCACGGATTTGAATACGTGGACGAACTCCGGCACCGCCTTCACGGCTACGAACTCAACCTGGCGTTCCACTCACTATTGGGATGTTGACAGTTGGAGTCAGTTTTTCTTCCGTTTGCAGATCATCCCGTGACGGGGGCTTTGGGCGAACCTCCCGGGATCGTCGTTCGCCGCCATGAGACCAACCCGATCCACGAAAGACTCACTCAAGAGGGTACGGTCTCAATTTCGCCCAGCTTCCGGCTGGGCGTATTTTATCAGAAAGTCAACGAGTTCCTGACATTCAAAGAACCCTGGCCACAGGTTGTGTCCTTGGCCCGGCGGAATGACCAACTCGATCGGACCACCCAGTTCGCGATAACGCCTGGCCAGTTCGCTCGAGTTGGCTTTCAACGGCACGAGGTCATCCGTATCCCCGTGAATATGGAAAATGGGAACCTTTGCTTTCGCCAAAGGCGTCAGGCGGTCGATGGGGTTGTGCTGGGTCAGTTGCGCGGTCAGTTCGGCTTCGGTCAACCCGTATGCGCCGCACGCCCTGGCCAGGCCGGGATAGCTGACCAGGTTGCAGACCGGGTAAATCCCGGCAATGCAGGCGACGGCTTCGGGGTGCTCGGCGGCCCAATTGTAAAGCATCAACCCGCCGCGGCTCCGGGCCAGCAGGCAGGCTTTGGGGGACATGCCGCGCTTCTCGACCAACTCTCGGTAAAGGGCCGAGAAGGCTGCGCGCCCATTGGGGCTGCCGTACGATTCCCCTACGTCCACGCCGCTGATCGCGATGCCAGCCGTGAGGAACTTCTCAAACATCCAACGTTCCTCAAGCGCGGGCAGCCCGGGCAGCGTCGGAGCGTACCAGACCCACGGAGCCGCCCGACTGGCAAGCCGTTGCTTTGGCAGGATGAGGAAAGCCGTGTGCCCATCGATGGCAAAGACCTCACCCGCTATCGGCAGCTTCTTGTCCAAGGGTTTGCCCGCCGGCGCGTTGGTGCCAGAACCAATCTCACCCCCAACCCCAACCGCGCAGGCGAGGTAGCCAGTTCCGTCCTCGTCAACTAATAGCCCCAGCTCGCCAATGCCACTTCGGCTGTACTTCACCGGACCGTCGGGATTGCTGACGGGTACCGTCCCGGCGCACAACGGGCCCAGCGCGAAGGCCATCCATCCAATGGACATCATGAATAGCTTTTGTCGAATAAACATAAAAACATTCCCTTCATTTCTCCGCCACCCGGTTGGCTTCGACCGGTGCTGCCGGCCCGGAAGCGATGGTTAGCGCGCTCAGCCCCAGGGCGCCGAGCGCCCTGGGGTGGAAGGCCGCCAGGAAGCAGCCGGAGGGGCTTCGATCCTTCCGGTGGGGTGGATTCATCGTCTTTGGGTTCATTGGTTTCGTTCGCTTTGCCAAATACCGCTGGAACTAGACGTTTGGCAATCATCAAATGTCACCCGGTGGCGATGGGGTGGAAGAGCGCCAGGGTGTCGCCCACAGACACCACCGGCACTGGATCGTGACGTAATTCTAGTACGAAGGATCAATCGCGTCACCGTTGCCTGGACCGGAGGTTGGCAGGGCCGGCCAGACGTATTCGTTGTGCGGCTGGTTGTCGTTGTTCCAATGGGAGCGCCAGAAGGCGTCCGGCCGGGGATCCACCATGGGATTGCGCTTGGGCGATTCCACGTGGCCGTCGCAGAAGAGCACATCGCAGTTGCCGCCGTGGCGGTTGGAGGGCAGTTGCCCCTGGTTGATGCCGCTGCCCGCGTCACCCGAGGTGGTGTCGGTCGGATCGACGTTGGCTTCCCAGGACCCGCCCAGGATCCCTTTGGTGTCCGTAATGCAAATCATGAGGCTCGGCGCGGCGACGCCGGTGGCCTTTACCGCGCGTTCGGGATGCGGCGGATCCGCGACGCTATAGCCGGAGCCGACATCGCCGCCCAGTCCGAGGGGGGCCGAAGAGCCGATCGCCAAGCCCCAGTCCACCATGCCATAGGCAAAGCGCGCGCTGGAACTGACGTACCAATAATCGTAAAGGTCATGGTTGTCGCCGTTCATCCCGCCGAGCGTGTGGTTTGAGTTAGTGTCCCAGGCCGCCTCCGGGGGGCCGGCCGGACAGGAGAACACCTTTCGGTTGTTACCCATGCCGGCTAACAGGCGGTTCATCCAGCAATAGCCGCTCCCCACCTGGCTCCCGGGGTAGTACTTGTAGTCGTCCAGGTAAAGCCCCAGGCTGATGCCGATCTGGCGCAAATTGCTCCGGCACGCCGCTTGTTTCCCCTTCGCGCGGGCCTTCGTGAGCGCCGGCAACAGCATCGCGGCCAGGATGGCGATAATGGCGATCACGACCAGCAATTCAATCAGGGTGAAGCCTCGCCTTTTCGTGGCCTTTCGCGTGCTCATTTCTTGGTCCATTTGTGGCACATGCGGCCAGGCCCAGTCAAGCCGTACCCGCGGACCCGCGGACTCAGGCGGAGCGTGCCCATTCTGTCAGTTGTCGTGGTCCAGTTAATGAGGCGGTTTCGCCTCCGAGCCTCTCTGCGGCTGTCGGATGCATTTACATGTGCTACGAGAGTCGTGTATCTCATTTAATTGAAACAGGTTATGAATGTCCCCCACGTGGAAATGGCTCGCCAGCGTCGGAATTGCTTACACTACTCCGCTTCCGGAGCGAGAGTGAGAACACAGAATTTGGTCTTCAGAGTCAGCCGCACGTGATTACCGTGCAGTTAGTTATATCATAGCCACGCCAGAGTCCCTAGCAGCGCTTCAAACTGCGGTACGGTTTCTGCTTATTAGGCGCATACGAGAGACGCTCGTGAAACGCGCGGGAGGCGTGTGTGGGGCGTCGCACCATAAAACAAAAGGTTAAAAATGAAACGAATTGCAATTATTGTCGGTTTCGTCGCTGCTGTGGGGCTAGGTGCCCACGCGGCGAATCTGGGCACAGGACTGGATGGGTTTGGCAACCTGATACTACCGGGTGTCACTGAGCAGAATTACACCGTTACGGATCTGGGCAGTGATCCGGTTCCAGCGCTAAGCGGCGCCGTCGTCGGTGCGCAAGCATTCTATTACGGCTCTCCTTGGGTCGCAAACACGCCGGCTGGTCAGTGGATCAGCCCTAAGCTCCCCGATCCGGTAATAAACGGGGGTTCTCAGGCTGCCCCTCAGTTCTGGGGGTTTACGTATAACCAGAAGGTCAGTGGTTTCCTCTCCCTGTCGTTTTCAAGCGATAACCCTTCGGAACTACTGGTGAACGGAAATCAAGTGGCGAGAAGCCAGGGGTGGCCGGATATGAGCGATACCAGCGACTATACGCGCTGGGTTAACTATAGCGCGAATATACCGGCGAACAGCACAGTTGAATTCATAGTCTGGAACGACCCCTATACGTCGTCGCCGCCAGGTAATCCTGCGGGGCTAATAGTCAACGGGACGGTTCCTGATGGCGGCCTGACTTCGATCTTGCTCGGTATGGGCATGCTTGGTCTGGGCGCGATTCGGCGCAAGCTGCGCTAAACCT
>TBL_comb47_HYPODRAFT_10000665_pt1 | contig 45462 bp, 32 predicted proteins | sample TroBogypolimnion_40_FD_10682 | JGI IMG/M metagenome (IMG submission 10682)
CAGAAGGGCCATCGATTGCTCCGGCTGCACCGGGAATCGGGGATACAGCAACTGCAAAGGCTGGTGAAGGAGCACCATTACCGCAAACATTGTTTCCGTAAACCGTGATGTTACCTGCAGTAGCATCTGGGGCGAAATTCACGGTAATTGAATTTGTACCTGCACCGGATGCAATGGTTGCACCGGCAGGAAGCGTCCATACATAGGTTGATACACCCTGGATTGCAGCCACAGAATAAGCAACACCTGTTGAACCTCCGCAAATTGCAGCAGTTCCGGTAATTGTTCCTGCTGCACCCGGGACCGGGTCAACAGTCACGTTATATACGGTTGGTGTAGGAGGAGCACAACCGTTGGAATTGAAGTAGCTTACGCTGATCCATTGTGCACCGCCAGTATTCCATGTAACGAGAACAGAATTTGTACCACCACCAAAAGCAATCGTACCGCCTGAAGAAATCGCCCAGATATATCCTCCGGTCATCCCGGTCTGGGTTGTATAAGTAATATAACCTGAATTCACGCAAACTTCTGTAGGACCAGTAATAGTAGGAGAAGCTCCCTGGTTAACGGTTACGTTATAAACCGTTGCAGTAGCTGCTGTACAACCATTGGCATTGACGTAATTAACGGTGACTGTCTTTGCTCCGGTAGTTGTCCATGTTACATTGAGGTCTTTGGTTCCCTGACCACCGGTAATTGTACCGCCGGCAGATACAGTCCAAACATAGCCAGTCATACCAGCCTGTGTTGAATAAACTACCGGGTAGTTTGAACAAGCAGGTGTCGGGCCGGTGATCGTAGGTGTTGGTAAGGCATTTACAGTGCAAACGTAGGATGCTGGTGTAAGACCGGCACAACCGTTGGCGTTGTTGTAATTAACCGTGATTGTCTTGGCACCAACAGTAGAATAAGATACAGTGATTGAGTTTGTTCCTGCACCTGATGCAATTGTTGCACCGGCCGGAACTGTCCAGACGTAGCTGGTCATACCAGCCTGTGTAGTGTAAACATTGCCTGTTGAATTGATACATGCTGTTGCAGGACCGGTGATTGACGGGGTAGCTGGTGCGTTCATTGCAATGCCAAGCTGAGCCGGTGGACCATCTCCACATGAAGAAGTTCCATATACAAAGATGTATCCTGAAAGTGCATTTGATGCATAACTAACAGTGATTGAGTTTGTGTTCAAACCGCTGGTGATTGTGCCGCCGACCGGAAGAGTCCAGATATAACCGGTAGCATTTGGAATGGTAACGGTATAAACATATCCTGAACCGCCCTGGCAAACCTGGGTGGGGCCGCTGATCGGGCCTGCCTGACCGGCCGGAGGACAAGGTGTACAGAATGTCATGTCGTTTCCGTTTGCTGTGCCGCTTGAATTAACACCTACTACACGGTAGTGGTAACAAGTGTTTCCTGTTAAACCGGTGAGGGCTGCAGAAACATTGGTAACAACGCTGCCAGTAACAGGTGTCGGTGTGCCAGTAACAGTTGTTCCGTAAGCAACGGTAAGTCCGTACTGGAATGTAACAGCAGTTGAAGCGCCATTTGCATTCACTGTTCCATTCAATGTTGCAGATGTCGGGGCAACATTTGTTGCTGCAGTTGTTACAACTGTAGGTAATGTAAGCGCAGGAGTAGTGAAAGTCTGATCGATTCCGTTAGCTTGTCCGGCTGGATTTGTTCCGGTACAACGGTAATGGTATGTTGTTGCTGGAGTTAATGCTCCAAGGGATGCAGTAACAGGAGTAACAGTTGATCCTGTTACTGGTGTTGGAGTGCCGGCTGCATTTTGTCCGTAAGCTACGGTAAGTCCCCATTCGAAGTTAACTGCAGTTGATGTTCCGTTTGCATTTACTGTTCCATTGAGAGTTGCTGAATTCGCTAAAACGTTTGTTGCAGCAGTTGTCGTAACAGTAGGCAATACTGCAGAAACTGTTGTGAAGGTCAGGTCACTTCCGGTGGAGGTTCCACCAGCATTAACGGCATTGATCCGGAAATGATAAAGAGTGCCTGAAGCCAGACCGGTGAGTACCGTTGGAATGGAAGTAACAGTACTTCCTGTAACAGTACCGGGCGTTCCTGCAATTGAATTGCCATAAGCAGGAGTCAGTCCATAATCATACGTCACTGTGGTTGAACCTGTATTGGCATTCACTGTGCCATTGAGGGTTGCTCCTGTGAAGTTGATTGCAGTTGCAGCTAAGGTCACAACGGTTGGTGGTGGTGGTGGTGGTGTTAAGGTTGTGAACGTAAGGTCACCGCCGTCAACAATTGCCGGAAGACCAAATCCTGTATGAGGACCTTTCAGGTGAAAATGATAAGTTGTGCTTGGGGTTAATCCGGCAAGAATGGTATAACTTACATTTGTAACTGTTGATCCGGTAACGGGAGAAGGAGTACCTGTAAAACTGCCGGAAGCATAAGCTGTAGTCAGTCCATATTCAAATGTTGTTGTGGTTGAAGTGGTGAGTGCATTAATGGTTCCATTTAAGACGGCACCCGTTGCTGTTATACCTGTCGCTGCAGTTGTGACAACCAAAGGAACAGAATTTAAAATGAAGTTGGTAGCATGACTGATGCAATTGGTTGCATTGGTTGTAACCTGAGTACTGACGCATGACTGGTACTCATAAATTTTGGTCTGCATAAAAGGAGGAACACCAGTTGTTGTTAACTGGAATGCAAGATTAGGGGCGAATTGACCAAAGGCCACACTGTTCGTGAGAGTAACAGTACAGACCTTGGATCCTAACCCGGTTTTGCTGATTATTGATCCGCTTCCGCAACCAGGAAGTGACCGGGCAGAAATTTTAATACAACCATTGGGTGATCCTGTCTGAAAAATTGGTGTAGGGGGTACTTCTGCGGCGACCAGGTCTGAGGTTCCTGTAATGGTAGGAACCAGTGTGCCACCATTAATGATTGAACTATTGACAAGAATTCCGGTCTGAAACAATGCAAGCTCAAATGTCGAAGCATCAGTGTTTTTCATATACAGATCGAACGTCAATATCCTGTCAGAAACCTGGACATCGTTTTCAATAGTATATTGAATATCGCCAACAGCCAGAGGCGCTAACCTCTTTTGGGCATTTGCCTGGATAAAAGCCAACGTTACAAGAAGCAACATGCTGACTTTAATCATTCGTGTGAAGAATTTTCTCATTTTGATTTTTGTTAATTGGGTTAATATTTGTTTTGGGTTTGAGTTAGATATGAAAAAAATTTGCCTATCTACCTGGAGATTTGGTGCAAATATAATTATTAAACCAATATATCATAACAGTAATGTGATTTTTATTTCCGATCTAAAGAGCAGAAGAAAAAAATCAGAAGAAGGCCATATAGCTTAATAAATCAGAGAAATATGACCCATGAATAAAGCACTGAAGGAAAGGTGTCGCATAAAAAAGCGATCCGGAATAGTTTATTCCGGGATGACAACGAAGAAATTTCGCAGCATCAGCGATTCATCACTTTACGGATCGCATTGGGTAGTAACTCTGACGCATCTTCTTTCCCGATAAATCCTGCTGCTCCTTCTTTCATGCATTTTGCTGAATAGTTGGAATCGGAAAAGCCGCTGAGCATAAGGACAGGAAGTGCAGGATAATTTTTCCGCAAGTGGATCAGAACCTCAAGGCCATGCATGTCAGGCATATTTACATCGAGCACGACAATATCAAGCTCATTCTGTTGAACCAGTTCAATTGCCTGGAGACCTCCTGTTGCTTCACACACAATCTGAAAATCAGGCTGGGATGTCAGTATTTTACGGATACTGTTCAGGATGACAGGATTGTCATCTGCAATCATTATTTTTATCATAGCTATCAGAATATAGAAAATTCAGGCAATTGTGAAGGTGACAAAAGTATAATTAATTCTGATCCCGGCAAAGAAAAGCCGGTCTTGTCCGTGTTATGTGCAACCCGTCACGCGTTGCGGGTAATGCGGTCGACTTCTTTCATGCTTTTCAACCTGTTCATGACTTCATTCAGGTGTGCCTTGCTTCGCACCATGATCCCAATTTCACACTGATAACTATTCCCGTCTTGTTTTGTCAATTTCGAAGAACGGATTTCCGTTTTCATTTCATGCGTCAGAAATTGCGTCAGCTTGCCTAAAACACCTTCGCTGAATTGCCCGCTGAGATTAAGGTTCGCCGTAAATGCATTTTCCGTTTCGACATCTTTCCATCGTGCCTCAAGGATGCGGTAGGGATATCGTGTGATCATCTGTCTTGCATTGCTGCAATTGGTTTTATGAATCCGGATTCCCTGCGTAATGCTGACGAAGGCAAAAATTTTATCACCGGGAACAGGGTTGCAGCACCTGGCGAACTGATAGTGAACGGAGTTCAGTTTTTTGTCGATGATGATGAAATCCTGTCTCCCCGTCATGATCTCCGACATTCTTTCGGGGAAGCTCTCTTCCTTTACTGGCACAGCCTGGTGCACTTCGGGCGCAGTTTCGGCAATCGCCTTTTTTATCCGCATGGGATCAAGCTTGCCTTCACCGAATTTCTGGTAAAGATCAAGATGATTTTCACAGGAAAAATAATCAACCAGCCGGCGGATCATCAGGTCGTTGAACTCAAGTTCCATCTGGTTGAACTTATTCTTGATGATCTCTTTCCCGGCCTCGGAATCTTTGTATGTCTCCATCTTAAGCGCATGACGGATGCGCGTTATCACCCTCGGACTTTTAACAAAATCGAGCCAGCTGTGATTGGGCTTTTGTGTTCGTGAAGTGATGATCTTTACGGTATCTCCGTTTTGAAGAATGTGCTTCAGCGGAACCATCACACCATTTACAATAGCGCCTGTACATGTGGAACCGATCGAAGAATGCACCTCGTAAGCAAAATCCAGGACAGTATACCCGGCCTTCAGTTTCTTCAGGTCGCCCTTGGGTGTGAAGACAAAGATCTCATCTGTATAAAGTGATTTTTTTTCCTTGCTGATCACCTTTTCCTGGGTTGCTGGTAAAGGATTTTCAAGCATCTCGCGGAGTGCAGCGAAGAATTCCGGCTTCTGATCCGATTTGCCGTTCAGCTTATATTTCCAGTGAGCCGCCATACTTTTCTCGGCAATGTCGTCCATTCGCCGGTTCCTGATCTGCACTTCCACCCATCTCCCCTCAGGACCGATGACCGTGGTGTGCAGGGATTCATAGCCTGTGGATTTAGGATACGAAATCCAGTCGCGGAGCCGCCTGGGATTGGGCTGGTAGATATCGGTGACGAGGGAATATATTTTCCAGCAATCTGCTTTCTCGTTTTCGATGTTATTATTGACGATGATCCGGATGGCAAAGATGTCATAGATCTTATCAAATTCCACTTTCTGCATCTGGATCTTCCGGTGGATTGAAGGAATGGATTTGACCCTGCTTTTGATCTCGCAATCAAACCCGTTTTCTCTCAGCCTTTTTTCGATCGGGACGATGAACATCTTTGAATAGCGGTCACGTTCCTTCTGCGTTTCCAGGATCTTCTGTTCAAGCACCTGGTATGTTTCCGGATCGCTGAAACGGAAGACACGGTCCTCCAGTTCGTTTTTTATGTTGTAAAGACCAATCCGGTGGGTGATCGGAATATACAGCAACGAGGCCTCTCCTGTCACAAAACGTTGCTTCTCAACCGCGAATTCCCCAACATGTCGCATATCATAAAGATGCTTCGCAAGCTGAATAAGAATCACCCGGATATCATCGGAAAGTGTCAGCAACAGCTTGATGAAGTTTTCGGTATTGGTCGAAAATTTTGATGTGTCAAGCCGGTCTATTTTGAGTAATCCTGAAATTATCTCCCGGACAGGTTTTCCAAAGTTGCTTTCTACCTTTTCCTGGCTGAGGAAGGATTGATCCACCAGTTTTTTCAATACGATTGCAATAACCGGATCCCTGCCAAGGTTCAGTTCGGTCAGCGCAATATTTGCAACCGCCAGTGGAACTTCGAGAAAAGCAACATCTTTTTCCGCAGGAAAGATCGTTGCCAGTTGTTCATAAGCTTTCCGTATTAATTCCTGATCATCCTGGTTCTGTATAGAAGAAAGGATTGCCTGCAAGTGTTTTTCGGCCGTATGAGACGCCGGAACCGGATTCATTATAAATTGATTTTGACTGCACAAATGTACAACGAATCAGGTTCCATATTTTTTTGCATTGAACAACAGGATTCGCTTGCGGTTCTGCTTCCCGGAAATATCGTGGAAGCTGTTTACAATTTACGATTAATTCGATTTACGATTTACGATTATAGTGATTGATGTCGATTACTGAAAACACAGTTGATGAGAGGAATTTGTGGTCTTTTGATAACTCCAATACATTTTGATTAAAAGGAAACCACTTAGACACTAAGAGCACTAAGGATCACTTAGAAAAGTATTTTAACATTTTGTTTAAATCTCTTAGTGTTACTAAGTGGTCTAAGTGCCTTAGTGGTTAAACAATTCATTCGTTATTCGTCATTCGAATTATTCGTCACTAACACAATCTGGTGTTTTATCACGAACTCTTCTATTGCAGAAAGGATGGTTATTTCGCCAGCTTCTTCTTTTCTTCGAGCTCTTTCAGGATTCGTTCCTGGATGGCTTGCGGGATCGGGGTGTACCTGAAAAACTCCATGGAATAATTCGCACGGCCGCTCGACAGGTTACGCAACTGGTTTGCATATCCGAACATCTCCATCAGTGGCACGAACCCATTGATCTTTTGTGCGCCTTTCCTGTAACGGCGCATGGCTTCGATCTTCCCGCGACGACGGTTCAGGTTTCCCGAGACTTCCCCGATGTAATCATCCGGTGTATTCACTTCGATCTTCATCATCGGTTCAAGCAGGATTGGCGTGGCTTTCATAAATCCCTGCTTGAAGCAGATGGAAGCACAGGTCTGGAAGGCCATATCCGAAGAGTCCACGGGGTGATGACTTCCGTCAAGCAGAACAACTTTCACATCAACCACAGGGTATCCGCCAAGGATGCCTCTTTCCAGTGTTTTCTGGATTCCTTTGTTGACTGACTGGATGAATTCGTTTGGAATATTTCCGCCCTTCACCTTGTCAATAAATTCATATCCTTTGCCTTCATTGGGCTCGATCCGCATGACCACATGTGCAAACTGACCTTTACCGCCGGTTTGCTTGGAGTGCTTGTAGCTGCATTCCTGTTCTGCGGTAATTGTTTCGCGGAAAGCAACTGCGGGCTCACCTACTTCTGCTTCAACCTTAAATTCATGTTTCAGCCTGTCAATGATGATTTCCAGGTGAAGTTCTCCCATTCCTGAAACAACAGTTTCTTCGGTTTCATCATCAAACCTGACATTGAATGAAGGATCTTCATTCATCAGTTTATTGAGGGCTTCTCCCAGTTTAGCCTGGTCGGCTCGTTTCGAAGGAGCGATCTTCAGTTCTACAACAGGAGGCGGAATGTGAATATTTTCAAGGAACAAGGGATGATCCATATCACAAAGCGTATCTCCGGTCTTGGTAAGTTTCAGCCCAATGAGTGCAACAATATCCCCCGGGCCGGCTTCCGAGATCTCAACCCGTTCCTTTGCATGAATCCTGAATATCCTTCCGATGCGTTCGTTTTTGTTTTTGGTGGAATTCAGAATCTGCATTCCGCTGCGGAGAGTTCCCGAGAAAACGCGGACGAATGTCTGCTGTCCGACAAACGGATCATGAATAAGTTTAAATGCAAGGGCAGCAAAAGGTTCCTTTCCGGAAGGATGACGTGAGTGTGATTTCTCAGGATCGTCAATATCCAGCCCGACAACAGCACCCACATCAATTGGTGAAGGCAGGTAATCTACAACAGAATCAAGAAGCAGGTGAACACCTTTATTCTTGTACGCGGCACCGCAAAACACAGGTGTAATAAGCATTTTCAGTGTTGCTTCACGGGCAGCCCTTTTCAACAGTTCTGAAGGAATTTCTTTCTCATCAAAAAACAACTGCATGACTTCATCATTGAACTCGGCGATCTTCTCAACCATCCAGGCGCGGGCTTCTTTACTTTTCTGTAAATATGCGGCCGGGATAACTGTCTCTATCTGCTCGGTTTCATCAAAGATGTATGCCTTTTGTTCCAGCAGGTCAATGATACCTTCAAAATTATCTTCAGCTCCAATAGGAAGCTGAAACGGCAGTGCGTTGGCGTCAAGATACTTATTCATCTGCGCAACAACCTGGGAGAATTCAGCACCTGTCCGGTCCATCTTATTGATGAATGCAATTCGTGGAACACGGTAACGATCGGCCTGGTTCCAGACCGTTTCACTCTGGGGCTCCACACCACCAACAGCGCAAAAGACAGCGACCATTCCGTCAATTACGCGGAGCGATCGTTCAACTTCTACAGTAAAATCAACGTGTCCGGGTGTATCTATAAGGTTGATCTGGCATCCTTTCCACGCACAGGAAATAGCAGCAGAGGCAATTGTAATACCCCGTTCCTGCTCCTGTTTCATAAAATCCATCGTGGCTTGTCCGTCATGAACTTCACCGATCTTCCGGGTTGTTCCGGTAAAAAAAAGTATTCTTTCTGTAACGGTTGTCTTCCCTGCATCGATGTGTGCAGCGATTCCGATATTTCTTAATTTAGTTAACGGCATGATTTTGAAATTGGGGTGCAAAGGTACGAAAAATTTCGACTCGTTTGTAAAGAACTGATTACAAACTGTCAAATTATCAATTTGTTAATATTCGAAAGGGAAGGTTCGGGATGATCTGTAAGGATGACAGGATGCCTTATCCTCTATATGGCGGAATTGATTTTTCAAACCGCGAAGCAAGATCCAGGATGTCCTCTTTTCTTGCAAGAACGTTCACCCAATCCTGAGGAACCTGGTCTATTCCATAATAAAGCCCCGCCAACCCGCCCGTGAGCGCACCGATGGTATCGGAATCTTCCCCGAGGTTCACTGCCTGCAAAACGGTCTCAGCAAAATTATTACCCCGCATCAGGCTCCAGAGGCATGCTTCCAGGGAATGAACAACATACGGTGAAGACCTGATCTCTGCTTCAGGATACTCGGCAATGTTGTGTTCAAGGATCCTTGAATAACAGGCGACTTCTGCCGGATCAGCGACGGTGTTTAAAAACTCAGGCAGGTGTTTACGCAGTTCTCCATACGCTGTGTAATTGTCAATATCCTTCAGAAGACCGATGGCAAATTCCACATAAATGAAGCAGCCAAGAACGGCACGGATGTGAGAATGGGTCAACCCTGAGACTTCGCGAATCACCCGGAAACGCTCCTCAACAGGCTCATTCGCAAGAAAAAATGCCAACGGGAGAATTCTCATCAACGACCCGTTCCCGTTCTCCCGTTCATTGACACCGGCTTCAGGAATGGGTTTTATCCGGATACCTTGCTCCATGAGACGATCGATCCGCTGGATGGCTTTGTTGGTCTGGATCCCGATATCGAAAACTCTTCCGCGGGGAGTCCAGAACCGGTTGTTCCTCCATACCGAGAATTGCGTTGCAATGTCTTCTAGATTATATCCGTTGCAAAGGCTTTCAATGGTGCAGAATACCATCGAGCTGTCATCCGACCAGGTTCCGGCCGGCTGGTTGTGTTCCATGAATTCCAGCATGCCCCTTACCGGGGTTTCCCGAAGCTCTTCACGGCTTTTGTATTCAACCGGAACGCCCAATGCATCACCAACTGCAAACCCAACCAGGGCATCTGTTATCCTTAATGACTTCTTCATAATTGAAATGCAAAGGTATCATTTAGAAGAGAATTTATTTTCAGATTTTCTTTCATTTCTTTTCTGCAGCATGATTGAGAAATTGATTTCATGAATGATTGCCAGTCATTATGACGCTGAAAAAACAACAATCGATTCAAATTATTTCTACTTTTATCGTGATAAAGTCTAACCACGTGATTTTTTTAAATCACATCGTACGTATGCATCACAACTGTTCTAAATCCTTTCCCATGAAAAAGATTCTCCCGTTTCCAATGGTATTATTTCTCGGCCTGACACTCCTTTCATTCCTGCCGGATTTTCTCTGTGGACAACCAATGGCCAATCCCCGGATTCCTGCGGCCTGGTCTATTGTGGCATCCTATACGATTCCCGGCAAAGCATCCGGACTTGCCTTCGACGGAACCTATATCTATTCCGGGATCTATGGTGCGAACGGAAACCAGATCTTTAAATTCAATCCTGCCGATGGAACGTATGCATTGCAATGCACCGGTCCATTCAGCGATGCCTACGGACTGAGTTTCAAAAGTCCGAACCTGGTCACGATCAATCAACCATCCAATTCAAACCTGCCGTCTGAAATACTTGAATTCACCATGTCCGGCACACAGGTTTCCACGATCACACTGCCGGATCATTATATGTCGGGAGTGGCGTATGATAACGGCAACTATTGGGTCTGCACCTATTATCCCGATAACGGGATAGTCTATCATGTCGATGCCTCGGGCACTGTTCTTTCACAATTCGTTCCGCCCAATTCCCAGCCCTGGGATATCTGCGTGCAAGGTAGCGATCTCTGGATTGCCGATTATTACGGGAACATGCTCTACAAAGTCACTGCTACAGGAACACTGCTCGAGAGTCATCCTTCGCAGGGAACCAATCCTTCGGGGATTGTTTTTGACGGAACTTACCTCTGGTATACCGACGGGCAATACGGGGGATCAACAAGTACATTATACAAGATTGACCTTTCGGGATCCGGAACACCGGCGATCTACCTGCCGCTAACCAGTCATGATTACGGCACTGTAACTGTCGGAAGTTCTCCCACATGGAATTGCCAGGTTCAGAATACCGGTACTGCAAATCTTGTAATAAACAGTGTCACCATTCCTTCCGGTGATCATGTCACCACTTCATTTGTCACACCTGCAACGATCACTCCTTCCGGATCTGTAAATATTCCGTTCACATACAGTCCTGCAGCGCCCGGGTCTCTGAATACACAGGCAACAATCAATTCCAACGACCCGATACACACAGAAACCCTGGTAACACTTACAGGTAACGCAGTTTATTCCGGCCCTCATCTGACAGGTGTTCCATCTTCACACGACTGGAACCAAAGAAGGTCAGGCTCTTATTCGCGGTGGTTCCTGCCGGTTACAAACAATGGTGATCAGCCGCTGATCATCACTGCCCTGGATTTCACGGACAGTCATTTCTATGCTGATGAAGGTGTGGTTCTTCCAATGACGATAGCCACACTTCAGACAAAGACTATCGGGATCTGGTTCCATTCAACCGAAGGAACTGCTTATACGGGATCACTCAACATTACCTCGAACGATCTTACCCAGAATCCATTTGCTGTCAGTCTTGCCGGAACAGGCGTCATTGCGCTATACCCGATGGGAACGGTGTTATGGAACTACACCATTACCGGGAGCATTGACGACAGCCCCAAGTCTATTCGCCCGATCCCTGATATCACGGGTGACGGGGTTGATGATGTGATCATTGCTTCGGAAGACTATAACATCCGCTGCCTGAATGGCAATTCATCGGGGGAAGCAGATGTGATGTGGACATTCCCGATAACTGCCGGATCGGTATACCAGCAAAACGGAACGGCGATCATTGACGACATCGATAATGACGGGTACAAGGATGTGATCATTGGAACAACCGGTGGAGACGAGTCTATAACAGCATTGTCAGGCAAAACCGGGGCTCAGCTCTGGAAGCATGATACGCACGAATATGGCGGTGGAGGCTGGGTGTACCAGGTCGATACAAAATATGATTACAACAACGATGGATTTCCGGATGTCCTCGCCTGCGCAGGAGATGACGGAAATGGGACCGGTCCCAAACGGGTTTATTGCCTGGATGGCAAGACCGGTTCTCCGATCTGGGAGACACCTTGTCCCGGGGCTGTCTTTGCTGTTATCGGCGTGGAAGATTTTAACGGCGACGGGAAACCTGATGTTGTGGCCGGCGCCACAACAGCCAGTCAAACCCAGGGGCGTGTTTACGGAATTAATGGTGCAAACGGAGCGATTTTATGGACGTATGTTCCGGGCGGTTCTTCTGCCTGGGGACTGATGCAGATTGATGATATTACCGGTGACGGAATTAAAGATGTGGCTTCAGGAGACTTTGCCGGAAACATCTATTTTCATGATGCCACCAATGGCACGCGGGTATCATCCGTCTCTTTCCCTGGAGACATGATCCTTCGCTTTGAAGACATGGGGGATGTGAATAAAGACGGTTACAGGGATATCCTTGTGGGCCATGCAGGGGCAAACGGCCTGATCATCAACGGTCACGATGCCTCTGCCATCTGGAGTGTCCCGTTATCCGATAAATCATGGAATGTCACAAACATGGGCGATGTTACATGGGATGGGATAAATGATGCCGGCATCGGGACGCTTTATGTTGATAATCGGGTTTACTTTTTAAATGGTGTCAATGGCAATACGCTTCATTCGGAGACCGGCGCCAACCCGATCGATGCAATTTCCAGCATTCCGGATATTGTTGGAGATCACAGCCGGGAAATGGTCGCAGGCGGACGCGAAGGAGCTGTTGTCTGCTTTTCAGGTGGCTATGATTCAACGACGATTTCAATTCCCAACAGACAACAACTTGCTGCTTCTGCCGTGAAGATCTATCCGAATCCATGCCATGATCAGCTCAATATTTCCCTGGATCTTCAGAAAACATCTCCGGTCATCATTACTGTTACAGACATCACCGGAAGAACTGTTTATTCAGATGAGAGGAAAAATCTGAAGGCCGGGCTGCAGGTGATTCAGTTGAGAAAAAGCCTCATCACCGAAGGCCAGGGCGGTTTTATTTTAGGTGTTGAAACGGATGAAGGGAATTATCACTTCAGGGTGGTGTTCGAATAAAGTCGAAAGTCAATCTAGTGGGATGTGGGAGACTCGAACTCCCGACCTCATGCGTGTGAAGCATGCGCTCTGAACCGACTGAGCTAACATCCCTTTAAGGGAAGACGAAGGTATAAAAGATTTCTAAAACCAATACATGGACGACAAACAAAAAAAGAGTTCCCGGGTCCTTATTCTTTCGCTCATCATTATTTTCGCCGTTCTCCTGGCTGTTAAACTGACGCCGGTTCGCAACCTCTGGAAAAGATCCATCACAACGGATGCCGGGTTTGTAAGCCAGGATAAGAATCTGAATACTGCACCCAATGTCATCTCCTTCAACTTTGAAGCAGATCCGAAATCCGGGGATCAAAAAGGTTTATATAAAGGCATCGCTCATTCCGGAAACTTCTCTGCGAAAGTCTTCGGGAAGAATACCTATTCGATTGCCATTGAACGGAAAGCGGGTGAGATCGGAATGGATAACATGAAAGCAGTGGCACTCAGTGCATGGGTTTATATTTTCCCGGGGAAGAATGACATTGAAAGTTCACTGGTCTTCTCTGCTTCAAACAATGGACTGAACCTTACCTGGCAGGGTGTCACGTTGCACGGAAACGACATGCCCCGCGAAAAATGGTTCAAGATCAGCGGTTTTTTTAATCTTTCAGAGATCACCTTCAATCCTGACACAAAGCTGCAGATCTATTTCTGGAACAACAGTTCCAACGATATCCTGGTGGATGATTTTTATGCTGTATTCGGAGGACCATCTCAACGCCGCGGGGACTCTGCACATGTGGATATGACAAGGGAAACATCTTTCGTTCCGAAGTTCAATACACCGCCATACCCGTTTCATTATTTCATGAAAGAAGAGATCGGAAATGAGAATTCATCCTGGCTTGTGAAACACGGGAATCTCATGGAAGGAGAAATTCAGCCGTCACATAAGGTGATCACAGGTCATTTCATATCCCCGGTCCAGGGAACAGAAGATTTGCTGGTGATACAAAAAACGGGGAAGACGGAGCTGTTTACTTATAAAAATGATCCAGGTAGATTTGAGAAGGTCAGCACAACTTTTCCTGCAGATATGACTGCGGCGTTGAAATCGAATGCCTTTCTTAAGGGAACATTCACTGTTAAAACAAATGATCAGCTCATGGTTGTTGGTGAAGATTGTGTTTGGATCTGCACACCGGAAAAAAGCAAAGATGGCAGCCATATCACATGGAAAACCACACGGGTTACCACACCCGGAACTTCAGCAAACAATGGGAACTCCTGTTATACTGCCGATCTTGACGGAAACAAATTTTCAGAGTTGCTTGCTGTTCACCCGGACGGATCATGGAATATTTTTTCCTTTTCCGGAAATATATCTCATCCCTCCGTCGTAGAATCCGGAAAATCCGGTGCTGTTGCAGAATGGAACAGCGGGAAGATGGAAATGAAGATCAACACAGGAAAATTTCTTCAGAAATATCCGCAGGATCTTTTGCTGACGATNTTCAGGGAAAAAGGAAATCCACGAAATGCTTACACAATGTACAGGTATGATCCGGGAAGCCGTTGTTTTAAATCCTGTTATTCTGCAAAACAAAATGCCATCGGGAAAACGATCGGAAGTGACACATTAAAATTATCTGACGAATTCTTTGCGGGAAATTTTGACAACAGCGGCATTCCGAAGATCTTCAGGTATAACCGCGACTGGCGCTATGATCTGAAGGAAGTCCGGTTCAATGATACGGCCTTCCAGGTATTGGCAAATCTGGATTTCACCGGATATGAAAAGGATCACAATCCGAAATATTTTGAATCGCTCAGGATCTGTTCCGGGAACTTCCTCAGGCCGGGGAATTCTTCTCTTCTGCTGATCCAGAAGAATCCGGAAAATCCCGGTTACCGTCAACTGCCTGATGCCATCCAGGTTTATTCATTCTCCAAAAAGGAAAATTAAATGCGCTATCACCGATCCCAGATGAAGAAAATTTCAGCAATATCAATCCTTGCCATTCTTGTTACTTTTCTCCTGTTCCTGGGCAGTTGCTCCAGGTCACATGATAAACAGGAAATCACTTCCGGGCATTTTGTTGTTCGCGATTTCGTTCCGCTTGCAAACTGGAACCGGGATACCAACGACCAGACCAGCGACCGGAAGGATATCCAGAAGTCGATCCTGCTCGATTATTCGGATGCTTTTCAGAATGGCTTCATCATCCCGACGATCAACCAGGTAAAGGAAGGACAGTTTGAGTTTGAGTTTTCGCTGAAGAATACCGGAACGGTTCCGCTCAGATTCTGTTACAAGATCTATTACCAGGATGAATCCTACAAATTCCCTGAACGGGATGAGAACGACAGCACCCGGCAGAATATGTATGCCTGGGAAAATTTCTATGGCAGCTGGGAAGATGTAAAGAAAACTTTCGTGGAAACTGAAGCTATCCCTGCAGATAACCAGTTCCATAAGATCACGGATCATTTCAGGATCGTCGGGAACCCGCGGGATGAAAAACGATATTATTCGCAAACCGGCAATGACCGGTGGAAGAGGAATCCACGCGTCGGGAAATACAGCTTTATGCTCGTGATTACAACGACGGAGAATCTTCAGAAAAACACCATCCCTGCATACATCCTGGATATTTCACTTACTCATGAAGATACTTTTATCAACCCGTTTTTCTTCTTCCTCTATGGCCCGGGGGAAAAGCTGAAAAACACAGTTTCCGTGGTTTCTCCTTACCAGATGAAAGTCATCGCCAAACCTGATCCGGGTGCAGGAATTTACATCAAACCAAAGTTTTTCGACAAGGCAAAGGATGGAAAATATTTTTGCAAAACCTGTGGAATGGATTCAGGGCTTTACCGCAACGCGCCGTTCGAGCAATTCATTCACTACATTGATGCGACGACCAAGATGAGCAACATCCCGGTAATCGCCGATGTGCTGAAGGATAATTATTCGGTGATGGATTACAACTGGAATAAACAATTCTATACCAAAGACGAACTCATTGCAATTACCGCATCAACGACTAAGTTTCCCTGCCAGACGGTGTCTTCCGACCCGGAGAATCACAAGATCACAATGAAAAACCCGGCAGCACAATTCGGCCAATGGGAAAAACAAAATGTGGGGATCATTACACGGCATGGATTCACGTATGGCAAATGGACAGTAAAAGCCAAGCTGACAGAAATCGTAAATAAAAATAATCTCTGGAACGGACTGACCAATGCCATCTGGCTGATCGCGCAGGAGCAGTCGGACTGGAACTTCCGCCGCGATTGCTCAAAGGAAGGCTACATGGCGAATTACTACGGCGGTCAGCAGGACAAGAGAGTGAAAACCGTTGCCTATTCTGAAATCGATTTTGAGATCCTGAAAACTGTTCCGTATTGTCCCTCTTACATTCTTCCGCCGGCTTATAACAATGGCATCCCGGATGACAAAAACATCAACCGATGGAATGTTTCATTTCCTGAAGAGATTGCCAACAACCCGGGCGAAATCGAGGTTTCATGCACCAACTGGGATATGGCTTGCTGGGAGCCGCGCGATTTCAGTGACGGCTGCAGGACCATCAGTCATGACGGAAAAACATTCTGGGCACACCGCTGGGATAAAAGATACCGTGCACTGACAGAGAAAACGCCCGAAATGGATGATGAACTTTTCGGATCGCAGTATTATTATTTCCAGATCGACTGGGAGCCAACACAGATCATCTGGCGGATCGGGCCATCGAAAGACAAACTCCGGGTGGTCGGTTATGAAGACTACACCATCACCTCCGTGCCGAACAACCAGATGCTGCTCATCATCACACAGGAGTTTCACAACACCAAGTGGTGGATCGGATCACCCTATTCGCAGGATAATATTCCTTTTCCGAAAAACGATATCCCGGGAGAAATTTATGAAGTAACGATTGAGTGATTGCAATTCGGGTCAAATAATCATTTCATTCGCATATTCGTCATTCACCAATTCGTCATTTCTTTCCTATGGAATATATCCCACATTGTGAATGTGTGGTTCGTAGACGATAAGCAATACGAGATCGGGCTTCTCGTGATCAATAATTTCAGTATTTTCATAATAATTCCAGCCATCGAAGATGTAGACGGTTTTCTGGAAAGTCTCATCCAGGTAAGGTTTCAGTGCATTGGTAAAGGAATCCCTAATCACGACGGCACGTGGAAGCGTTGCATCACCAGTCTCTCGCACCAACTCATAATCATCGCCTAGATCATTTTGCGGAGGTTTGTAACCTGCATTCCTGCCGGTCCTGGCCCGCGGATGCTTCAGCGTGGGCAGGATGTCAACTTCCTTTATGTAATCGGAAAGATCGGTCATAATGGCGAGATTCCCTGAACGGGTTAATGTGTCACGAAAGGAAACATCCGTACTTTCAATCATCTTCACTGCAGGAAAATCTTCACGGATCCGTTTTGCAATTTCCCTATAGGCATAGTAGGCACCCAACTTGTTCCAGTGATTGTCGGCTTTATAATATAACCGCCCGTATTTCCTGGCTTCCATCAGCGGTGTCACAAGGTCAATGTAATTTATTCCGCCGCAGGTCTTCATGGCTGCAACTATCTTTTCGGTCACTGTTCCTGTCGGACAATGAACATAATCAGCAGGAAGGAACTCCGGGTAAATGTCCTGTTTCATCGGCGCAAATACCACGTAAAATTTTATTCCCTTTTTTTGAAGATGATCGGTCCTGTGCTTAAACTCCCAGGCAATATCTATGATCTGCTGGTTGGTGAGTGAATATTTGCCGGTAAAAAGTTTTTTCTCTTTTTGGGCAAGGTAGAACCATCCTTCTTTTCCGATTGCAACATCATTCGGAGAAGGTGATTTATGGAAAATGAAATAGTTGGTCAGCGTATTAAAACGCAGGATCTGCGGGCGAAACAGGAAATGATCGTTGAAATAGCCTTCGTAGGCTTTCGGATAAGGATCAAGGAGACCCGGGTTGAAAAATGGTTTGCGCGCAAGGTTCCGGTTCTCACTCTTGCTGATCTTTTGCTCTTTGTAAAACCGGAAAGGTTCGTTCAGCAAAAGCAGGGAGATCCAGCATAGGAAAAGTGCCGTCAGGACGATTGCAAATATTTTCTTTGACCGTTCCATCTTCAGAACCTGAAATAAATAAATGGATTGATCGTCCCGGCTGTCATCTGCACTGTGACGAGGAACAACAAAATCATGATGAAAAGCAGGTTCCCGATATTTCCTGTATAAAATGTAATACGGCTGAGAATGTTTTCTCCAAAAACACGATTGCTGCTTCTTAGATTTGCAATTTTCGTGAAGGTAGTTGTGCATCCAAGAATCCCGATGATCCCTGTGACGATCAGTTCGAGGTTGAAGAAGCTGCTGAACTGCGGCCAGTTTACTGGATTCGCACTTGCCCCGAACATGATCCCGATATATGTTATCGAATCACGGAATGTGTCTGTACGGAAGAAGACCCATGAGATCAGCAGGAAAAGAATCAGGTAAAGATGCTGTAGTGACGGGTGCAGTTTCTTCAGGAATTTTCCGAAACCCGCTTGCTCTGTGATCAGGAAGATGCCATGCAGCATACCCCAGATGATGAAATTCCAGGTTGGTCCATGCCAGAAACCGCAAAGGAAAAAGGTTATTGCAGTCCCGGCAAGGTAGATCAGTTTGTCGGAACGAATTCCCCAATACCGCTCTTTCGGCAGCTTTCTTGAAGTTGAATAAGCGATGGGCAAAAACAGGTAATCCCTGAACCATGTTGAAAGGGAGATGTGCCAACGTTTCCAGAATTCACGAAGTGATTTTGAGATATACGGGAAATTGAAGTTCTCCACAAAGGTGAAACCAAGCATCCGGCCCAGCCCGATCGCCATATCAGTATAGCCTGAAAAATCATAATAGATCTGCAATGCAAAACAGATAATTCCCAGCCATGCAAGCGGCGAATTCATCTGTGCGTAAGGCGTGCCGAATACCTGGTCAGCCACGGCGGCAAAGGTGTTCGCGATGAGTGTCTTCTTTGCAAGTCCAAGGACAAACCGGTTTATGCCGGAGGCAAATTTTTCAAATGTCAGCGTTCTTCCCCCCGGCTTCAATTGCGGGGCAAGGTCGTTGTAACGGGAAATGGGACCCGCAATAAGCTGCGGAAACAGGCTGATATACAAAGAAAGATCAATGAAGTTTTTCTGAGCTTCAGTTTCTCCGCGGTAAACGCTGATAAGATAGCTGATGGCTTTAAAGGTGAAGAAGGAAATTCCCAGGGGCAGGATGATCTTTTTCAGAAGGATCGGATGTGCCCCGAAAAGATTGGTCAGCGCATTTATATTATCAACAAAAAAATGTGTGTACTTGAATGTGACAAGCAACCCGAGATTCAGGAACAATCCTCCGATCAGCCAGTTTTTCCGGACGCTCTTCGATTTGCTCCTGCCGATCATCCGTCCCGAAAAATAATTGATCAGGATGGAACCAACCAGGACACTGGCCAGCGAAGGACCGCCCCAGGCATAGAAGACAAGGCTGGCTACCAGCAGCACCAGGTTCTGCAGCTTTTCTTTTGAAACATAGAAAAACAGCAGCGTGAACGGGAGAAAGAGATAGATGAAGAGTAACGAACTGAATAACATCCGTGCCTGGTTTGTATCCGGAAAATCAGTGGCTTGATTTCTAAAGATCAAGGATTAATTGCCGCAAATGTACTATTTTTAGACTTTCATATAAAACGACCGGACAAAAAACATGCAGACCATGAACATCATCGTACTCGGAGCAGGACTGGTTGGCAGTCCGATGGCCATCGACCTTTCAAAGAACAGGAAATTCAAGGTAACGGTTGCTGATCTCAATGCAAACACCCTGAAGACACTGAAGAAAAAATATCCCGTTAGTGTGATTGAAACAGATCTCTCAAAGCCAGTCGCGGTGAAAAAACTGGTTTCAGGTTACGACATGGTTATCAACGCTGTTCCGGGATACATGGGATTTGCAACACTTAAAGCCATCGTTGAAGCAGGAAAAAATGTAGTTGATATTGCATTTTTTATTGAGGATCCTTCTGAACTGGATAAGCTGGCAAAGAAAAACAATGTGACGGCCATCATGGATTGCGGAGTAGCCCCGGGCATGTGCAACATTCTCATCGGGTATGTAGATCATCTTCTGGACGAGACTGAGAATGTGGCTTATTATGTCGGCGGCTTGCCGGAAGTCCGCGAATGGCCATATGAGTACAAGGCTGTATTTTCACCTGTCGATGTGATCGAGGAATACACCCGGCCTGCACGGTTCATCGAAAATGGGGTGCCCGTCACCAAACCTCCGCTTTCGGAACCTGAGCTTATGAACTTTCCGGGTGTTGGTACACTGGAAGCCTTCAACAGCGACGGATTGCGGTCGCTGCTGCATACGGTTAAGGCCAGGAACATGAAGGAAAAGACATTGCGTTATCCGGGACATATTGAAAAGATGGCGGTTCTGAGAGATACCGGCTTCTTCAGCCAGGAACCCATGGAGATCCAGGGTAAGGTGATCCGCCCGATTGATTTCACAGCAAAACTGTTATTCCCGAAATGGAAACTGAATGAAGGCGAAGTTGATCTTACTGTAATGAAAGTGATCGTGGAAGGAAGGAAAGGGAAAAAGAAACTGCGGTATACGTATGATCTTTTTGATAAATACGATCCTGCAACCGGGATCCATTCAATGGCACGAACTACCGGCTACACCGCTACCGTGGCGCTGAACATGATTGCAGATAAAGTTTACACCCGCAAGGGCATGAGCGTGCCTGAATTCATCGGTCGGCAGCCGGAATGTGTTAAATATATGCTGCAGGGACTGAAGCAAAGAGGCGTGATCTACAAGGAAAAGATTGAGGAAATCTGAAAATTAACCTGATACGGATTCCTGGAAAAGATCAGATGCAATCCCGTCGGCAAATAATTTTCCCTCATCGGTAAGCGTGTAGATCCCTGCATTTTCAACCATCTGGCGGGTTTCGATATATTTCATCGCACGATTTGAAAAGTCTTCCGCCAGCTTGTCTCCGAATTTCTGGCGAAGCATTGAGATGTTGCATCCCCACATCGTCCGCAGACTCACCATGATGAATTCGTTGTAATGTTGCTCAGCCGTCAGCTCCTCAGTCTCGAAAAACCTGTCACCCCTCCGTATCCTGTCTGCATATTCAATGATGCTGCCCACATTCCACCGACGCGAAAACCCGTCGTACGAATGCGCCGAAGGTCCCACGCCCAGGTACATTTCACCGTTCCAGTACTGGCTGTTGTGACGCGAATAATGCCCGGACTTGCAGAAATTCGAGATCTCGTAATGCTCATAACCATGTTCCTTCATCTTTCGAAGCAGGATCCGGAAATGTTCAATGGCGCGTTCTTCATCAGGCGCCGTCAGCCGGCCCTTACGGATCAGTACATCCAGTGCCGTGTTTTGTTCAACTGTCAGGGAATAGGCCGAAATATGAGGGACTCCGAACGAGATTGCCTTCTCAAGATTTTCTTCCCACTGGACAGAACTGAGTGTGGGAATTCCGTAGATCAGGTCGATGCTCAGGTTGTCAAACCCGGCATCCAGTGCGTCATATATCGCGTCCTCAGCACGTGCAGCAGAGTGAATACGGTTGAGATACTGCAGATCCTCTTCCCTGAATGACTGGATCCCGATGCTCAGCCTGTTGATCCCTGCATTCCTGTATGCCTTTATAACAGCCGGATTCAGATCGTCGGGATTGGCCTCAAGCGTAATTTCTGCAGTGCTGCTTACCTTTTGATATTTCATGATCTCCTGGAGGATCTTCTGAATATGCTGAACCTCAAGGTAGGATGGAGTTCCACCACCAAAGTAGATCGTTTGAACTTCCTGCCCGCCCAGGTATTTCCGCCGTAAATAAAGCTCTTCGCTAATCCCTTCCATAAATTCTTTCCGGTACCTGGATGAAGCCACAGAGTAAAAATTGCAGTAGTGGCACTTTCTTCTGCAGAAAGGGATATGGATATAGATTCCGGCCATGGATAACTTATTTCTTTAGGGTAATGCGGAACGTAGTCCCTTTGGAGAGCGTGGAGGCCTTAACAAAGATCTTTCCCGAATGGTAATTCTCGATGATCCTGCGGGATAGCGTCAACCCCAAACCCCAGCCTCTCTGCTTGCTCGTGAAGCCTGGATGAAAGATCGTTTTGAAACGGGATTTGGGAATCCCTTTTCCGGTATCACTCACATCGATGAAAACCTGGTCGTCGCTTTCAGTAATTTCAATGTTCACCTTGCCATTGCCTTCCATTGCATCCACAGCATTCTTGCAAAGATTTTCAATCACCCATTCAAAAAGATGCACATTCAGCGGAACCAGGATCACATGGGAAGCATCCGGAACGATGGTGAATTTAACTTTTTGTGAAGTCCTGACACGGATGTAGGAAATGGTTTCATGCACAAGACTTATCACATTGGTCACGTCGAGCCTGGCAATGGAGCCGATCTTGGAAAACCGGTCGGTGATGGTCTCCAGCCGGTTCACATCTTTCTCGATTTCTGAAAGTGTTTCCGGGTCGACGCCTTTGATCTTAAGCAATTCCACCCATGCAACCATTGAAGAAAGCGGTGTTCCGAGCTGATGCGCGGTTTCCTTTGCCATTCCGACCCACACCTGGTTTTGCTCCGATCTTCGGGCATAACTGAACATCATGTAAGCAATGATGAGGAAGAGTCCAATGACGAAAAACTGGATGTACGGATAATACCGGAGTTGCATCAGCAGGAACGAATCCCTGTAAAAGATATACCTGATCCCGGTTCCTGCTATGTTCACCTGGATCGGCTGATTCTGCGATGCCATCGAACTGAGCATGCTTCTGACATAGGCGGTATCACTCATCTTGTTTTCAAGAATATTTCCCGACTGGATCACATTGCGCTTGGTACTGTCGGTGATGATAACCGGGACGGATGCCGAATTCAGTACGACTTCCGAGAAAAAAGAACGGATCAGGTCATTCAGCACGGTTCGCAGCTCCGTAAAAATGTTGGAATCCTTATAATAGAGGTACAAAACCATGCTGGGGTCCGGAGGCAGATAATTGCTGACGATCGGAGGATAAACGGAAAATTCCTTCAGCAATGCTCCCTCCAGGCGCTTTACAGTATCCAGGCTGAAATTCACATTCCTTGCATTGGTAATGTTCCCGTTCCTGTCCGTGATGATGACCGGGATGGTGGTATTGTTCTGGATGATGTTGGTATAAAAATTCAGGTCTGTATTGATGGGAGCAAGAAGCACCTGCTTCTGCGCTTCAGCAACGATGCTCGCCCTCTTGCGCTCCTCATCCTGCATCTTCTCAAAAAGCTTGTTCGTAAAATTTACCAGGTCAGCTTTCCTGTGAATGGCTTCAGCCCAGATCTCAACATTCTTTCTTTCATCTTTTCGGATCTCGCTGACAAGCACGTTGGTAAAGTAAAGAGAGACCCCGACAATGGCAATGGCCACTCCGAAAAGGAAGAGTTTCCAGCGTTTTTTCTGTTGATAGAGATCCACCTTGAGGCTCTTTTATTTATTGGATTAGACGTACGATTCGCCCTTTTCAAGACGGACATCATTGACAAACTGCCGGATCTGCTGCTCATCACTCTTCTTACAGATCAGCAGCATACCTTCTGATTCCACCACGATATAATCTTTCAATCCCTGCATGACAACAAGCTTTTCGGCAGGCATATTCACTATGCAGTTGGAGGAATCATAGGCCATCACGTTTTTCCCGATGATGGTATTCCCGTTATCATCGAGCGGGCGGTTCTCATAAAGAGATCCCCACGTTCCCAGATCCGACCAGCCAAAATCGACAGTCAGAAGGTAAACATTGGACGCCTTTTCCATGATGCCATAGTCGATCGATATGCTTTTGCAGATGCTGTACGCCTCGTTGATAAAGCCTTTCTCTTCCGGCGTTCCGTATTTCCCGACACCCTGGCGGAACAATATATTCACTTCCGGCAGAAATTCTTCAAATGCTTTCATGATGGATTTCAGCGACCAGACAAAAATCCCGGCATTCCAGAGAAAGTCTCCACACTTGAGAAAAGTCTGCGCCAGTTCAAGGTTTGGTTTTTCAGTAAACGTCTTGACCTTCTTCAGGTGAGAATCTTTCGGATACACCATTTCATCGTCGAACTGGATGTAGCCATACCCTGTATCCGGCCGGCTGGGGCGGATTCCCAACGTCAGGAGCCATTCATGAGAACCAACCGCTTCGAGTGCAGTCAGTATATTCTGCAGGAAAATATCTTCTTTCAGGATGATGTGATCCGAAGGTGCCACTACGATCTGGGCATCCGGGTCAAGAGCCAGGATCCTGTAATTGGCATATGCGATACATGGAGCCGTATTCCTCCGCGAAGGTTCGCACAGGATCTGATCATCCGTTATCCCCTTTAACTGTGACTTCACAAGGTCCTTATACGATTCATTGGTGACAATGAAAATATTCTCCTTGTTCATGATCTTCGCAAACCGGCGGAAAGTCTGCTGAATTAATGTCTCCCCCGTCCCAAGGATATCGATGAATTGTTTGGGATGTGTCGAAAGACTCATCGGCCAGAACCGTGCACCGATTCCTCCGGCCATGATCACGCAATAATGATGGTTGGATTTTTTCATCCTGAATAAGTTACGAGTTCAACAAAAATACAACAATTAAAGAAGTTTGAAAGTGCTTATATATCTTTCGGCTAAAAATCACGGTTTATTTCTTGATACGGTTGCCACCGGGCTGAAGAGGTATATCCTGTGATTGGCAATGGATTGGCAGCGATACCTTTTTCGCAGCAATTCTTTTTTCCGGAATGCCCTTCCTCCCGGAAGATAAAAAATCGTATCCGGCGGCAGATCCTGGAGGAATTCCTTTCCATCCGGCTTGTCATATTTCTTTAATGCGATGGCCAGGTTCTGGTTGGCCCTGGCTGAAGCATTTGCTCTCAGGAAGTAATCCTGCAATGCAACGATAATCTCATGCGGAAAAACTTCAGGAGCCATCAGGGGGATCATCAGGTTCCTGTATTGATTCTTCCATTCCTGGCCATGCGGTTTGGGCTGGTCCTTTTTTCGTCTGAAAAGTACGTGCCCGCGAATTGTGGAAAAAGTGCTGAACACCACATCGTGAGCCATTTCGTGAACAAGGGTAATGAGAAAATCGTAAGGATTAAGCGTTTTGTTTACGGAAATAATTGCCCTGGTGCCCGGTTTTGCCGGCCTGTAATCACCGAATTTTGATGATCTGCCGGGAGCAATCCGGAGACGCACCGGGTTTGCTTCAAACCAGCGAAGAATATACTCAGTCGCAGCTTCAGGAATGTATGATCCCAGATCCTCTCTCGTCAAGCGGTGACCCAAAGGTCCGGAAGTTCTTGGTATATCTGGTGGCGGCTCCAGGAGGGACAATTGCATTTTTTTGGATGTTTTTGATTTTTTTGTGGATAGTTACTGGAAGAACAGGATTCAATGAACAGGGTGATGATTAAGAACAAAAACAACCATAAAACTGAACGCGCGTGGGGTATCATTTTGCAAATATACAATTTCCGGGAAGTGTAAAACTGCATGAACAGGAAGGTAAAGAGGACAAATTTTTAAACTAAACGCCAAAAGAAACGGGATTGTTGTTATTTTAGCGAAAATATTTGCTGTGAAGCTTTTTGATTCTATCGGACGTTACGTGATGCTGATGAGCCGTGTTTTTACACGACCACAAAAAGCTGTAATATTCCGCAAATCGTTGTTTGATGAATTTCAGCACCTGGGGGTTGATTCCCTGGGGATCGTTGCGTTCATCTCCATGTTCATGGGCGCCGTCGTAGCAATCCAGACCGCATACAACATCGACAGTCCGCTGATTCCCCTGTCAATGGTGGGCTTTACTGTGCGTCAGTCCGTCATTCTCGAATTTTCCCCCACCGTCATCAGCCTGATCCTAGCAGGAAAAGTCGGATCACGGATCGCTTCCGAAATCGGCACCATGCGCGTAACAGAACAGATTGATGCACTGGAGATCATGGGCGTTAATTCCGCCAATCACCTGATCTTTCCTAAAATCATCGCCTCCCTGATCATGAACCCGATCCTTATCATTTTCAGCATGTGGCTCGGTATCCTCGGTGGATGGCTCGCCATGCTTGCCAGCAGGCTGGTTACTTCGACGGATTATGTTAGCGGTATCCGCGTGGATTTTGAAGGATTCACGATTTTTTATGCACTGATTAAGACCGTCTTTTTTGCGTTCATCATCTCTTCAGTCTCGGGCTTTTATGGCTATGAAACACGCGGCGGTGCACTTGAAGTCGGACAGGCAAGCACAAAAGCAGTGGTTGTCAGCAGCATCCTGATCATCCTTTTCAACCTCGTACTGACTCAACTTTTATTGACATGATCGAGGCAAAGCAGATAAATAAAACTTTCGCGGGCCATCATGTCCTGAAAAACATATCCTGTTTATTTGAACGGGGGAAGACCAACCTGATCATCGGCCAAAGCGGCTCCGGAAAGACCGTTTTGATGAAATGCCTCGTGGGTTTATTTGAGGTTGACGATGGACAGGTGATCTATGATAACAGGAACTTCTCTGCAATGAATTTTGAGCAGCGGAAAAGCATCCGGCAGGAAATCGGAATGCTGTTCCAGGGAAGTGCCTTGTTTGACTCGATGAATGTTTTGGAGAATGTGATGTTCCCGTTAAGCATGTTCACCCGGAAATCCTTCGGGGAGAAAAGAGAAAGAGTGGCTTTCGTACTGAAAAGAGTGAACCTGGAAAATGTTGAAAACCTCATGCCCTCCGAATTGAGTGGCGGAATGCGGAAACGCGTTGCCATTGCGCGGGCCATCGCAATGAATCCTAAATACCTGTTCTGTGACGAGCCGAATTCCGGCCTTGACCCCCAGACATCGGGCGTCATTGATCTTTTGATCAGGGAGATCACCGAAGAATACCAGATGACGACCATAGTGAACACCCATGACATGAATTCCGTACTGAGCGTAGGAGATACCGTGGCGTTTATCTACAAGGGCGAACTCTGGTGGAAAGGCAATAAAGACACGATTCTCCATACCGACAACAAAGAACTGAATGACTTCGTTTTTGGTACCGAGCTGACTTCACGCCTGAAAAAGTAATTCATGAATTACCTTGATATCATCATTCTTTGTATCCTTGGATTGCTTGTGTTTAATGGCATAAGAAAGGGATTTATCATCAGCCTGGCCACGCTCATTGCACTGGTCCTTGGAATATGGGCCGCCATTCATTTTTCAAACTACATCAGTGTTCTCCTGGAAAAAAATCTTCACCCTTCCGGATCCTGGCTTCCCATCCTCTCCTTCACCCTCACTTTTCTGCTGGTACTGATTATTGTCATTCTTATTGCGAAAGGCATTGAAAAACTCGTGAGCCTTGCCGGCATGGGACTGTTGAACCACATTGCCGGCGGAATCTTTGGATTGCTGAAAGGTCTTGTTTTCATCAGTGTGCTATTCTTTATTGTCACCAGCTTCGATCCCAAACAAAAACTGATCACTCCCAAAGCAAAGGAAAAATCAATGTTCTACGGCTATGTAGACAAGATCTTCCCGGGAATGATGAGTCTTTTCGGTGGCGAGATAAAGTTTCCCAACATTTCCACTTATGGGAAGAATAAATAGTAAAATGGTAAAATCCAAAATAGTAAAAATGATGTACCTGCTTAGTTGAATTATGATTTTGCCATTTTAAATTTTGCCATTTTGGATTTTACTATTTTAGATTTATACATTTTATCGGAAGGTAAAATATATTCCAACATCCCTCGTTGTTAATATAATAATCAACCCCCATCCCCCGCCTATGATGCATTGATACCTTTTCATTCTGATTGCCCACCAGGTATTCATTTAACAATCAATCCATGAAAAGGAGAATCATTTACCTGCTTGCCTTGCTTATCATCTTCATTTTTTCCTGCAAGAAAAAAAGCGACGATCAATCTTCCCAACCCGTTCCACCCGCACCTGATTACATTCAGCTCAGTGTGGGGAATTACTGGGTCTATAATTTTTACAAAGTTGATACCAACGGTGTTGAACAAAAGCTGACACATTCGGACAGCAGCTACATTCAGAAAGACACATTGATTAACGGGATCAGGTATTTCATTAAAATTTCCAACCCGTTGCAATTTTCACGTTCCGGCAGCCCAATGGTATACCAGGAAAGAGATATTCTCAGGGATTCATCAGGATATCTCCTGATACGTGATTACGATGGGAAATCCAGGATTCTGTTTGCCCGTGACAATTTTACAGATGTCCTGTACTCAGATACAGTGGAACACTTAGCCTACCGGGAAATAAAAATGACTGGCAAAGATTCTCTGGTAAGTCTGCCTGCGGGAAATTTTACAACACGAAGTGCCTGTCAGTATTTGTATCCGCTTCATCCGGATTACCCGTGGGGCATCAGAAAGGATTATTATGTTTATGGACGTTGGGTTGGTGAGGTTAAATATACCTATTGTTTTTATGACCAACCAGGCCATTACGAGGGCAGGCTTGTCAGGTATCATGTTAGTAAGAAATAGCAAAATCCAAAATCCAAAATGGCAAAAAAATGTTTTGATCACGCCGGGGAACGATTTTGCCATTTTAGATTTTACTATTTTAGATTTGATTCGTCTGTTCGTCGTTAATCGGGATTAATTCTGTAATTTTGTTTATCTCAAATCAGGTATGGGATCACAATGAACAATCCAATTTACCAACCAAACCATAAACCATCATTATGAAAACACGTTTTTTTCAAATCATCAGGGCTCTGCAACTGGTAGCACTTTTACTGGCTTTTGTTGCAGCCAATGCACAGACGCAACCACAAACACAGACACAACCACAAACAAAACCAGCCCAGGAATCACCGGCAAAGGCCCAGCCTCAACAGCAGGCAACACAGAAGACCGATCAGCCGACCCAGCAAGCACCGGTTGTAGCAGATAATGCGAAGATTAAATTTGTTATTACACACCTCGTCTCTGTAAGCGACAAGATCATTGAGTTTGATCTCTACTTAAAAGACGCCGGTTCTGAAAAACCCTTTGAGTTGTCACTTATCCAGATGGGAATACTCATTAACCCCGAAATGATCCATGACGGAAATGCAGTTGCCACAGTAGTTCCCGACTTTTCTGAGCTGAACCCTGCCCAGCAACCAGTAACACCCCTTTTTGTAAAAGAGAAGGATAAAAGCATCATCAAAGTTGCCGCCAGACCAGGTCCGGGACCCGGAAACGGTACGATTATTAAGACCATTGGCAAAGGAACAAAAGTATGCCGGATTCGTCTGACCAATTCTGTACCCTTTGCAAAAGTAAAACCCGACCTGAAATTTTGTTTTGAAAAGATGCCTTACCCGACAAAAGTTTACCATTACATTGGAAAAATCAGCGTTAAGACCCCAACAGATGCAACCAACTGCGTTAGTGAACTGACCAATGCCGTGTTGAACCAATAAGCATTTCAATCCTTTTTGAAATAAAAGATGAGACTGTCTTCTGTGTTGTAAAACATTGATGACAGTCTCATTTTAATGTTGAACAACAAATTTCTTCGTAAAAATTTTTGCTCCGGAACCAATCTTTATAACATAAACACCACTGCTAAACTTCGACACGTCTATTTCTCCTGAAATCAAGCGATCACGGTTGCTCTCTGCATAAATGAATTTCCCGTCGGTGGTGTAAATTTCAACACTGCTAATTGTGTTGTTGCTGCTTACTATTACCTTGCCTGAGGCTGGATTTGGTGAAAGCGTTACACCGCCTGCCAGCCTTTGCAACGGATCAATCCCAAGGGCGGTGTGAAAATAATAATGCGTGCTGTCCCCATACAAAATTGTTATGCCTGATCCGTCCCATTGCTTGTATGTTTGCTCCTGGTTGAAGTTGTTGGCATCATACGTATACGCGTTCACGGAGAAATTCAACCAGGAAGTGCCATTCCAGTTCTGATTGAGTTCATTTGTCAGGTTGTAATTTGCATCATAAGAATAAATGGTCTGGCTGAAATTCACCCAGAAGCTTCCATACCAGTCCTGATTCAGACTATAAATCAGCTTATTGTTCCCATCGTAGGTATAGGTTAATTTATAATAATTATTCCAGGCCGCGCCGTTCCATAGCTGACTGATTTCACTCGTGATATTATTTGCGGCATTAAAAGTGTAAGTCGTTTGAGAGTAGTTTACCCAGGACCCATTGTTCCACTCCAGACATAATTCACTTGTTTTGTTCCTGCTGGAATCATAGGTATAGATGTATTGGGTTACATCATTCCAAACCAGGTTTGTGCCATTCCATTGCTGCCATCTTTCGCTGAGCTGGTTAGAGGCAGAATCATAGGTATAGATGAATTGCCGGTCATTAATCCATGCCGTTCCATTCCAGCTCTGCACCAGGTCATTTGTTAAATTGTTGTTGATGTCATAAACTTCGTTGTATTGAGAATAATTTTCCCATGAAGCACCTTTCCAGTTCTGCCACAAGAAACTTGTCTGATTGTTCTGGCTATTGAAGGTATAAAGATACTGGTATAAAAAAATCCATGAACTGCCGTTCCAGGATTTCACAACGCGGCTGGTCATATTGTTATTCGGGTCAAAAGCATAGGCGTTGAGCGAGGCGTTTTCCCAAAGACTATCGCTCCATTTTTGCACTGTGGAACTTACCAGGTTGTTCCTGGAATCATAAACCATATTTATGTATTTATCGTAACTCTTCCATCCAACAAAGGCCGTATCCCATTCCCAATAATAGAGGCTGTCTAAAACCCGGATTAATTTATTCTTCCCNGTTTCTTTTACCAAAAAAATATTACCTCCGAATTTTTCAGGTTGGATGACGGATGGTTGCAGGCTGAACATTGTACTCCTGTGTTGTCTGCTTTTCGCCAGACTGTGCGACGAATGCTTCATTGACCAGGATGATGCTTTGCTTTGCGCTGGAAAGCCGATTGATATGGCCAGGATTAAACAGAGTATTGCTCTTTTCATAGGAGTTGGTCTTAATGCTGAATGATTTCTTTGTATTAGTACTCATTTCCTCTCCGGCATTTTTGTGAGATTATCAAAGGTAACATTTTAAAAGTCCAGCAAAGACTATTCCCAAAGGAAGTTTAAATGGCCTTGGGCATAAATACGGGTGTACGAAAAATCCTTATCACGCGTTTTCGCACACTAATGCTAATTCTCTCTTCAATATTTCTCAGCCCACCAATATTCTTCCTGAATTATTTTTTCTGCAGAAGAGAAAAGCATTTTAAGTATCTGGTATGGATATGTTTATATCTCATTTTTTCATATTGATCGATGATGCAACTACTGTGGCCTGCTGTTTGTTTAGTCATACCGGTCAAAAAGAAACAAGGCCTTTTTTTCTGATATCAAACACAAATCAATTTTATTCCGGCACCCCGGAGAAATTAACATGACTGGAAATGATTGATCACAATACCTTTTTTGGGAGAGTTAAAACATTCCTGCTGGCTACAGGCGGGATATCTTTAATCCTTTTCCTGATCCTGCTGTTCTACAAACACAAGATGGAAAGGCAAATCGTAAACGCTGCACAGACTGAGCTTACCCATGAGGTTGGGTCACTTCTTGACCTTAATGAAGCGTCCTCGATCCAATTTCTGAATGATTGCGTCTATTGGGATGAATTGGTCCGTGCCATCGGGAAGAAAGATACTGCCTGGTTTAAGCCGAATATTACACTGGTCAGCACTGATATGTTCGACTACTACTGCTGTTTAAATAATTCATCCGACATAATTCATCAGGAACTAAACAGCAAACTCCATTCTCCCATCGATATCCCGAAAGCAGCGATACGACAATTGGACCATGAACTGAATACACATTTTTTTCTATCCTCAAAAGAAGGATTGATCGAAGTCTTTGCATCAACGATTCATCCTTCGGCAGACTTTGAATTCAAAAAGACAAAAGGATCGGGATATTTTTTTCTGATGCGAAAATGGGATCGGGAATTCCTCTCCAAAATGTCATCGCAAAGTGGAAAGAGAGTTGAGATTCAAAATAGTGTTACGCTTGTTACCAGGCAGTCACCCGGGTTGATCCAATCCGAAAAGGTGTTGTCCGACTATAACGGGCAAAGAGTCACCAGGGTTGTTTTTAGCCGAAATATAAAAGTCAATTTCAGCGCTACAACCTACATGCTTTTCATCTTCTTCTCATTCATCATTCTGACGCTCTTCCTCTGCAATGTTATGGCACGAAAATGGATAAACAGACCGCTGAAGCTGGTTTCAGATATCCTGAAAACCGATAGTCTTGAATCAATAAATATCTTAAAAAAAGTACCTGTCGAATTCGGACGTATCGGTTTCCTTTTTGAGAAATATGTGATTCAAAAGGAAGAGCTGAAACAAGCCAAGGAAAAAGCAGAACTGTCAGATAAGTTGAAATCAGCATTCCTGGCCAATATGTCGCACGAGATCAGAACCCCGATGAACGGCATCCTTGGCTTTGCAGAATTGCTGAAACGACCAAAACTGACAGGGGAAAAACAAAAGGAGTACATCGACATCATAGAGAAAAGCGGTGCCCGGATGCTCAACCTTCTCAATGACATAATAAGCATCTCAAAAATTGAATCCGGACAGGTAGAAGTATCCGCCTCAGTAATGAATGTCAATGAAATGGCCAGGTACATTTATTCATTTTTCAAGCCTGAGGCTGATAATAAAGGCATAGATCTGATCTGTAAAACAGAATTGCCCGAAGATGAATCTGTTGTCAGGACTGATCGTGAGAAGCTGGAAGCCATCCTGATCAATATCGTAAAAAACGCAATTAAGTTCACGCACGAGGGAACTGTGGAATTTGGATACATGAAGAAAGAGTCCGTTCTTGAATTTTTCGTGAAGGATTCGGGTGAAGGAATTCGACCTGAACAACAGAAGATCATCTTTGAAAGATTCCGCCAGGGAAATGAATCACACTCCCGGCATTACCAGGGAGCGGGGCTTGGATTAGCCATTTCAAAAGCATATGTGGAAATCCTAGGTGGTGAGATTCGTGTCGAAAGCGAACCAGGAAAAGGGTCCGTGTTTTATTTTACCATTCCCTACTTTCATGACCGGCAGGAAACCGCAGCCATAAGAAAGGGGACCACGGGAGACAGGCCTTTCAAAAGCAAAATTATAATGATCAAATCAGATTAGTTGTTCAGGGCACCACTATCAATCCAGCAAACAACATTATTCTTCTGGGCAGTTGACAAGGACCCTCCCTGGGGCATGCTGCCATCAACGATCTTTCCCCTTATTGCCGACTTATCTCCAGCAATCTGGGAATAGCTTGAAAACTTCGAATGACAACTCACGCAGGCACTTTGAAAAACAGGCACTGCATCTTTGCTGAAAGATTTAGCTGCTCCGCTGCAATCGGGCGTATATGCAGGAGACGACGAACTCTTGCTGCAGGATCCCAGGAATCCGGCACAAACAATTAAGCCCCACACTATTTTTTTCATACGATCAGTTTGGTTTTGATAACAATCATAAGCTAAACGATCTGTCCGTGATAAAAGTACCCCGGCGATTCATATAGCACCTGAGATATATCAGTTTGCCGGAGTAGTTCCTTCACGCTCAATGAAACATGCCTTTTGCCACGTAAAAAAACAAGAGGACGACCTCTGGGGACGCCCTCTTGACAAGGAAGAACTGTATCTCTAAAGTCCTTCAGATAAAATTAATTGCCATCTATCGTTGTGCGAGTAATGTGTAATACGATGGGTCCTGCTGGCTCTGCGGGAACCACGAATCCGGTTGCAGCGTTGTCATGGATTTATTGTCTGAGCCAGTCCATACACTGGCCAGGGCCGTGGCTTCCGGATCGGACAACTCGATTATAACACCCCATGCGGAATTATCAATAGGGACTGTCAGAATCTCTCCATAAGAAACTTCGTACGGACCGAGCACTTTATTTCCATTCACCTTGTATAAGTAAACAATTGCATCGTCTCCGGAATTATTTTCAATTGAACCTCCAACAGGTGTGGAAGCAGAGGTCTCAATGTTCATTTGCCTTTTTTCTTTCCCGTTCTGATTTCCGGTCTGACCAAAGTGCTTTTCCTGGAAATTTGCCCTGTATGTCATCTTCAAATCATAGGAAGGAATTGGATTCGCCGGGAACAATTGAAGCGGTCCGGCAATGAGTAAAACGAGCGTGATAAGTAGTAGTTTTTTCATGGGGTCTGGGGTTTTTACATTCATCTTTTAGATTTTTCATCATACCATGGGGCATGATGAATTAGAAAACGTATAGTACAAATAAAGTGCCAACTATTCTTTTGTGTAGGAAAGAAGAATATTTTGTTCGGAGTTGTCAACAAGATCAGGCAATTAAGGACAAAACGATTTTGTTGACAAACAGAGATTGACAGCTAAGGTATTCAATTTTTGGATTATTGTCCGAAAAATCGCACAAAGTACGCGATAATAGCCGATACCTTATATTTTTACGCTTCAACTGAAATGCCCTCGTGCGCCAGCTCCAGCGTCTCGATGGCAACTTCATGCCCATTGGCTTTGAGTACAGGGCCGGAATATTTCACCGGCCAGGCATTCCTGACCTTCCATGTCATTACCGGAACATGTGTTTCATCAAGCAGGCTGATAGTAAGATCCCGCCGGTCAACTTCATTCAGATTAATGGTGTTCATCCACTGAAAAAATTCATTGTCCTGCTTAAATATTCCACGCTTCAGGATGATGTTTGAATACTTGTACTGGCCGGGCATCTTAACCGCATGATACGCGGGGCTTGACCCCTCCCTGTATTCGATGACATCGACCTCAATGTCCAGTCCGCTTACTTCGGTGAACCCGATTCTTGCCCCCCCCATTCAACCTGGAAATGGTAATTTGACAAAGGATAATTCATATAACGACAGATTAGTTTTCTAATAAAATGAATGATGTGATGAAAAAATCTTGAAATCATTTACCGGGATTTGTGTTTTCAGAATCAAATATATGAAAGCCTTATGCCGGAAGCAAATATTAAATCACTTTCTTATGCCGGGAAATTTTTCATCCCGTCAATTTACCAGGTGGAATGTCTTTTAAATTTATGGCTTTGCATGAGATACAATTCCTTTTATCAATCCAGGGATCAAGCGTGATATGTCAGACGAGGAAAGAATTGAAAGAACCTCCTCCGCTTTTGTAAAAGATGAGATTCAGAATGCAGAAGGATGTCACGACTGGCGGCACATCGCGCGGGTATGGAAAAAAGACATAACAATTGCAGCCTCAACGATCCGTCACTTCTTTGAGAAGTTGCTGCTGCTGAAAGATTGGATGAATACTGAAACGGGGAGAAAAATGGCAGAGCTACGCCACCGGTTTATGGAGATTTATCTTTACCAATTTTACAGGGAGTGGGATGGGGCAGATTAATTTCCTTCGGATGAACGCCTGGAGAATATAACGCATTTTCGAGTAGATGTGCTTTTATTCTGAAAAACATCACAGTTATCATCCATCTCATCGGGAAACAACTCACGGATGAGAAAAAATAACGAATTTTTTGTCCCGTCATCCTCAGCAGATTAGCTGAAATAATCCAACACTTTTCCGTACCATGGACTTTCCGGCTCAGTCTTTGCATTATAGATGAAACAAGAAGAATGTTGTCCCTTTTATTACTCGGAATAAATTCCTCCGCTAATAGTTAAAATACGCCCTATGAGAAAATTTACTTTTCTTTTCCTGATTTGTACAAGCATTGCCTTCGCCGGAATTGCACAAAACACTTCTCAGTCATCCCCAGGAAGGAACAACAGGAGGGACTGGTATCAGATGATGCAGGATCCCTCTGCAAACTTTTATGAAACCCAGCGTGCTTTCTATCAATCCCGTGAAGAAGCAAACGATGAAAGCGAAGAGAGCATGTCGGATATATTCAAACGATGGGAATACATCCATCAGTTCCATGCCGACCGCAACGGTAATCTTCCGCTTCCTTCCTATGAACTGGCCGAGTACCAGGGCTATCTTTCAACACATATGTCTGACGGAATCAATGGAACCTGGACGGAAGTCGGTCCGCTGACGTATCCTGTTAACGCTACAGATCCTCAGCCTACCGGGATGGGCCGGATCAACACTGTGGCATTTCACCCGACAAATCCGGACATTCTATTTGCCGGGGCTCCCTCCGGGGGAATCTGGAAATCCATTAACGGAGGCATTTCATGGACAAACAATTCAGGTAACCTTCCCACAATCGGCATCTCGGCAATCCTTGTCGATTCTGCCAATTCAAATATTATGTATGCCGGCACCGGCGACCGTGACGGCAATGATTCACCCGGTACCGGGATCTATAAAAGCATTGACGGAGGTGTAAACTGGCTCCCCGTGAACAATGGAATTCCTGCCAATACAACCGTAGGGATGATGATCAGGCATCCGGCGAATGCAGATATCATCCTTGCTGCTACCTCTGCCGGAATATGCAAGACCATTGATGCTGGCGTTTCCTGGGAGGTAAAAAAGGCAGATCTTTATCCCTTCAAAGACATCAGGTTCAAACCGGGCGATCCAACTACCGTTTACGCTACTGCCGGAGGGAAGTTTTATGTTTCGATCAATACCGGCGATACGTGGGATGAGGTGACTTTACCGATCACCGGGGCCCGTGCGGTCATCGGTGTATCACCCAATCAACCGAATACCGTTTACCTGTGCCAGTCCAATGGCTACTTCAAAGGGCTTCTCCGTTCGGTAAACAGCGGACAGACTTTCACAACCCAGTCGACCTCTCCATTGATCACAGGATATTGGTGCATGGGCGGAGATTCAAGCCAGCAATCGAACTATGATCTTTGCATGACCGTGGATCCTAAAAATGCTGCTGTTATCTATGTGGCAAGCATCAACGTGTGGAAATCGACCAACTCAGGCGTTACATGGTCTATCTCGGCCAACTGGAACCCAAAGGATGAAGATCCTCCCTGTCCGAACATACCGGCAGTCCATTCCGATCATCACTCCCTCGACTGGTCACCGGTTAACGGAAACCTCTACCTCGGCAACGATGGTGGGGTTTACTATACCGCGAACGGCGGAACAACCTGGAAGGAGATCAGCGCCGGACTGGGAATATCACAGATTTACAGAGTCGGTCAAAGCGCTACGAGCCCGTCTCTGTGCATCAGCGGATTCCAGGACAACGGAACGGGACTCAGTAATGGAAGTGCCTTTACCACGGTGATCGGGGGTGACGGGATGGATTGCTTAATCGATTATTCCGATACCAACTACAGGTGGGGATCCTATTGCGAAGGGCGGGTATACCGCAAGGCCGGCCTGAGTCAGAAATACGAGATCGCCGCCTCTGTTAAGTATCTTGGGTTAACAGACCTTGGCGGCTGGGTCACGCCCTTTATTCAGCATGTTACAACTCCTTCCACAATCTTCATGGGGAGAAAGAATGTCTGGCGTTCAACCAACACGAAAGCAGACGCTGTCAACTCCATAGTATGGACAAAAATATCTTCTCTCGACACACTCCTTACCTGCACGGTCCTGGAGCAATCCATCGCAAACCCTGATATCCTCTATGCAGCAAGAAAAGGGCAGGCGAAAGAGCCGGTTAAAGGTGTCATGGCCCGCGATACACTCATCCGGTCTGATAATGCAAATGCTGCCTCTCCCACGTGGAGTGCATGCATGCTGCCCGGCGGAGTTTCTCCTTCATCCGTCAAAGCTCATCCGAAAGATCCAATGCTGGTATATGCTACTGCCGGATCAAAAGTTTATAGATCCACAGACAAGGGCGCAACCTGGACGGATATTTCCGGTTCCCTGCCCAATGTCAGCATTAACTGCATTGCCTATGATACCAACTCGAACGAAGGACTCTACATCGGCAATATCTATGGGGTCTTCTATAAGAATGCCGGTATGAGCGACTGGACGGATTTTAGCAGCAACCTTCCCAAAGTGGATGTCAGGGATCTGAAATTCTACCATAACCCGAATGATCCTTCGAAAAGCCTGCTGAAAGCCGGAACATACGGGCGCGGACTGTGGCAGTCACCGTTGTATTCGTATGCCGGGGCCAATCCTGCTGTCAGTAAAGTGACATTCGATTCGGGGACTGTAGTGATCAATGTAGTTGCAAGTGCCTGGATAAACTGGACTGTTTCCAGTGATTCACCCTGGTGCATTGTTACCCGAAGCGGAACCGGGAACGGCAGCTTCACGGCAAAGTACACCGCGCAGGGAGCAAGGCTTGCAAGGGTTGCAACCATAACCCTTACACCTGATGGTTCATTGATGCCAAAGACAGTTAAACTGTTACAAACCTTCCCTGAAGGAATCAATGAAGACAAGGCAGCACTGGTAAAAATTTACCCGAACCCTACACATGGAATGTTTACCATAGAATCCCGGGATCAAGGCAATAAAATCGTACGCGTGAGTATTTGCGATCTCACCGGTAAGCGTGTTTATTCATCCGCTTTTAATAATGAAGCCGAGGTGCACATCGATCTGTCCCTTCAATCTCACGGGTCATATATTCTGGGGATAGAAACACAAAAAGGAATGATCCATAAAATCCTTGAACTTTCGAAATAAAAATATCGTACGTATAATGAAAAAGGTCCGCTGATACCGGACTTTTTTCATTATACTTGTCCTGCTGATCCGAAGAAATTCTGATTACCTGCATTAAACCAACCTAATCCCACGCCTATGAAAACATGTAAAAAGTTCCTCTTTGCATTAGTCATATCGACACTGCTATTTAACGCATGCAGCAAAAAGGAACCGGATTACAGGCCAACAGGGCCGACGATGGCCACGCTTATCCACAACTATAAACTGGCCGTTATCGATGCCAAAACCGCTGAACCCTGGGAGATCTGCCGGAACCTTGTGGCGATAACCTATTACGGAGACAGCATGGCAGGACAGGGAAATCTTACCTGGTCAAGCGATTCGACAGGACAGATGCGCGTCCTTGTGGTATCCTGGATGAAACAGAGTTCTACGCAATACTGGCCGCTGGGACAAACATTCAAGACAAGCAACAACACGGCCTATATGTCATGGATAACGACTGCTCCCGAGATGGCCGATTTCCTGAAGAAAAACAGTTTTTCAGACAAATCTGCCCTGCATCTGCGGATTGCCCAGGTGCTGGGGATGCCACCCGACAGCCAGAACGATTATTTCGTCGAGTTCTGGGTCTATCCTAAAAACCTCTTCCGCCCGACTCCCGACGCGGAGATCACCGACCATGAAGCCGATCTTTATTTCCCATCAACTGTCACGCTGAAACACAAGAACTGGTTCCTGAACGAGATCGCAAATAAGTATGACACCTCAACAACATCCGCATTTCCCTGGACCCGTCTCGGCTATACCTACGACTGGGCCACTCCGCTACATCCAATCGGTTTGAGCGAATTCGTGGTGGATACATCGGCGACGGTAACGGTAAAGGGTATTTATTCATCCTGGCAATACTACCAGAACAGTAAAGTCACAAAATAACCCGGAGGAATGGGCGCAGACAGAATCTTTAACAATACAGGCATGAAAGTTTCCCGGAACATAAAAAAAGATCATTCGGATAAATCCATCCGGCAGACTGTCGCCGGCATCCGGAAGGATTACGATTCAGAAGGTATCGTAGAGAAAGACTTTGCAGATAACCCGGTCGACCAGTTTGAAAAATGGTTTAATGATGCCCTGGAAAACAATGTAACCGAACCCAATGCCATGCATCTTTCCACAGCAACACCCGACGGCAAACCATCCGGCAGGTTTGTACTTTTAAAAGGGTTTGACGAACGGGGCTTTGTGTTTTTTACCGGTTATGACAGCCGGAAAGGTCGTGAGTTGAAAAGCAACGCTCATGCCGCACTTACTTTCTTCTGGCATGAACTGTTCCGGCAGGTTCGGATAGAAGGAACCGTTCAGCCTGTTTCGGCAGAGGAATCGGATATCTATTTCCAAAGCCGCCCGAGGGAAAGCCAGGTCAGTGCCGCATCATCACCCCAGGGGCTCATCCTCAAAAGCAGGGATGAACTGGAAAAGAAGGTGAAAGAAATTGAAGAGAAGTTCAACGTCAAACCAATTCCGCGACCCGCAAACTGGGGTGGATTCCGCCTTTTCCCGGTCCGCATCGAGTTCTGGCAGGGAAAAGCAAACCGCCTGCATGATCGTATTGTCTATCAATTGAGAGATGACTCCATTTGGACCATGCATCGGCTGTCGCCCTAGTATTCACTTTCGACTCTTTAATCCTTAATAAATGCTTAATCTGATGAACACTTTAAAACTTCGCCTCCAGTTCCTCCTGGCTGCTGGCATAATTCTTTCCCTTTTAATTCCGGGTTGTACGAAGAAAGATGATTCCGTTGTCGTGCCGGTTACGCATGCAAAGCTGGAGGTCTATGCACACCGGGGCGCACGGAGCTATGCCCCGGAGAATACCATTCCCGGCTATGCCACCGGGCTCGCCATCGGAACGAACTGGGTTGATATGGATATTGTGATGTCGAAGGACGGCGAGGTAGTCGTGTCGCATGACATCCGTCTCAATCCTGCTATCGTCAGGGGAACGGATGGAAAATTCATCACCGACAGGAAGCTGGTGAAATTACTGACCCTAGCGGAGATAAAACAATATGATGTGGGGAGACTTGATACATCCACTGCGTACAGTAAATTTTTCCCGGCACAGGTTGGAATGGATGGAGTAAAAATGCCCACCCTGCGGGAAGTGATCCGGTATGTGATCAGCAAAACAGCAGGAAGGGTTGGGTTCCAGATTGAATTTAAAACCGATCCCGAGCATCGTGACTGGACCTACACACCGGCTGAATTTGCTGCCGCGCTTTTTAACATCCTGAAGGAGGAAAATATTGCCCGCAATTGCGAGATCCAGTCGTTCGACTGGAGATGCCTTTATGAGCTGCAGAAGCTCGATCCCCACGTAAAGACCGCCTATCTGACCGAGTGGGACAATGAGCCGGGCACTCCCTACAGCTTCTTTGATCCCGATCCGGCCATCGCGGGACTATGGACAGGCGGGATCCTTGTAAAGGATCATAAGAATTCCATTCCCCAGATGGTCAAAGACCTGGGCGGCGCCTGCTGGGAACCCGAAGATGTAGAGCTTACAAAAGCAACGCTGGATGAGGCGCACAAGCTGGGATTAAAGGTCGTCGTCTGGACCTGGCCCGAACACAGCGGTACGGTATTTAATGCCGATCTCGTATCAACACTGATCAGCTGGGGAGTCGATGGGGTCATCACCGATGATCCCGGGATGCTGATCTCCATGCTTGCGGCAAGAAACTATCCGCTCCCGGCGCGATACTGATATCAGTTGAATAGTTGAATATTGATCAACGCCTGCCTGCCGGCGGGCAGGTTCGTGGAACCTTCGTGGATCTTCGTGTAATGATAATACCTAATTGCTAATCACAAGTGTTTTCGTTACCCGCTTGAACTCCGAAGCAGAAGAATAGACATCCACCACAATCAGATAGATCCCTGCCGAAAGATTCTCTCTCCTGATATCAAGATCAAACCGGCCTGCTTCCTTCTTCATTGCCGAAATCTCCCTCTCCACATGTCCCAGGCTGTTATAGATCCGGGCACTGATCTGTGCCTTTGAATCAGAATAAACCGGGATCACCGTTGCCGTACCAAAGGGGTTCGGATACGGATCACCCACCCGCGTGCCTGCATTTTCAGCGTCCATGCCGGGAATTGACTGTGCATCGCGGAGCTTTATTCCCGCAGTGTTTGAAACAGCACTGATATTACCGGATACATCATCGGATCTCATAGAGAAATACAACGAATCTTTCAGGCAGCATCCGGGCAGTATATTGAGACTAATGACCAACGTATCCTTCAAACCCTGTGCGGACGGATACGGAGCATATTTTACTTCTGTAGCCATCAGGTAAGGATTCAGCGAACCAATCTTCTGTGGAGCATAGCGAATGTCATAAGAGAACGCCCGCCCATCCGGACCATTATCCATCGGGGCCTTCCAGGTTAACCTGACCATGTTGCCTTCCATCTTCTCTGCCACCAGATCACTGATCCTCGAGGGCGGTGTATGGTCGGCCGGCTGCGGAAGACTGTCGTAAACTGCGATATCTGTATATTCTATATTGTTGTATGTGTAACTTGCCCTGATTGAATCTCCCTTTTTAACTGTCAGAGCTTTTTCACTCTTATAATCAAGCCTGAATTCCCCGATGTAATTAAACTCATCAACCTTGCTGCAGAATACAATGTTCTTTTGCCCTGTCCGCAGGTTCGTCAGCGTCACAGACTCCGACTTATCCTTCTCCAGGTAATTGTTGATGGTAACGAACATATTGTCGTTCTGATAAAGCGTAGGCGAACTGAAATCAAGACTCACGGCAATATCATCCGCCGTATAAACAATAATTTCCAGGCTTGTAGTATCTGTTCCGCCCGATGCATCGCTTACTACCACCTTTACGGTAAAATCCCCGATCTGGTCATTTGCAGGCGTCCACGACCATTTATTCCCGTCAAGAACAAGCCCCAGGGTATCCCCGGCGAATTGATAGGTAAGCGACTGCTTGTCTCCGTCAGTTGCAACAAGCTCATATTCTGATTTTGTTCCGACGATGAATGGATACTTCTTGTCGGGTTCCATCATAAAGAACGGAGGATTGTTCTGGCCGGTTCGTGTGAAAACAATGGTTTCCTTATTACTGACCGGACTGTATTCACCATTCTGGTCAATAAACTTGCACCACATCTCATAACCTCTGCCGTTCGTCAGGTTTATCAGGAGATCCTGGGTAGTGTCGCTCACAGCTTCCTCGATGATCCTCCCTGTCGAGATGTCCTTGTAATAAACAATGGTTGATGCAATATCAATTGCCTGAGGTTTGTCCCAACTTACCAAAATTGATGTATCATTAGGCTGCTGAGCCTTGAAGTTCGAAGGTGTTTCAATATAATCGTTATTGAAGACCTGGATCGATCCCGGTGCATACTGCATTACAGGTGCATTTGAACCATCATCCACGCGTGTATAAATGTAATACTCGCCTGCGGGAACATCTTCGTTCTCCCAGGTAAAAATGAGGCTGGCATTGTTAACAACGGTAAATGTATCGATCAGGGTTCCGTTAAAGCCTTTGTTATCCGTATCATAATAAACCTCCACCTTCATGGTATCCGCATAATCATTGAAATCAAGACTGATTTCATTGCTCATGCTTTGTTTGCTGGCAGGCGTTTTGGCAAGAACCGAAGGTTCTTGGTTGTCCATCATGAAGATCACTGCAGCATTGCCGGTGTAGTTGGTTTTGAATTTCCAGTCGCCCCGCATGGGATGCTTCACAGCCATGTTTGTTTGCATAGCTTCCACGTTGGTCTGATAGCAGGAAGCATTGGTTTTATCGATGATCTTCCCGGTCGGATCAACCAGCCAGTAGTCATACAGCGCCGGGGTGATCGTATCCCTGGCAAAAACAATAAGATCTTTGGTGTTTTCAGGCACGCGGAAGTCTTCCTCGCGGCCGGAGTCCGTACTCTTGATAAACAGTTTGTGCAGGCTCTGCAGGTTCCCCCCAACGTAAAAATGAAACCACGGGAAATAGGGATTATTAAATCCCAGCTTTGCAGCGCCCCGGATGAACCAGAATAGTTTAAACTGTCCCTGGACATACTCGTTATTCAGTTCGGCATTGATGTTCCCGATGGTCTTGTCCCGGATAAACCAAAGGAACCAGGGAAGATATGACGGTGTTTTCAGGGTATTGCTTCCCGAACCGTTGACTTTCGTTCCCTTGACCGACAGGTCCATTCCGCCTTTAATGATATCCGCCACGTTCCAATGATATCCAAGGTCCAAAGCTCTTTTCCCGACATTGTAATTGATGAGCCCGTCGGCGATCTTCTGCCCGAATACGGTGATCTCCCCGCTTGCCTTGAATTCATTCCAGGGTTGCAGATCCAGTCCGATGCCTTTCAGTTTAAATGCAGAGCCAAGTATGGGAATTTCCCACCCGAAGTCGATATCAATCTTGGCCATGATTCTCCATTTTTCTGTCATCAGGTCCGAAATTCCTCCGGATATCTTTGTGATGAACAATCCCGTGGGACCAAGAGGGATCTTGACGCCCAGGTTGACGATTAACTTGTTAAGCCCTTTATTGGTAAATTCCAGGTCCATCCCGAAAGAGAGGAAAGATGCGTTGCCACCTGCTCTCATCTTCAGGGTAAAGTCTTCCAGGCTCATGCTGTCAATCTTCTGCCCGCTTTGATTCCTCACTTCAACCGGGATGTTGCCAAACAGATGATTCAGCTGATCCAGGCTGTCGGAATGCTCAGGCATTTTTGTAGAGTCTTTGCCGAATAATTTCCCCGGTATCGAAAACTCAAAGCCCCCGCCGAAAAGCTGGGTTTCAGTATTCCAGTATATTTTTAAATCCTTGATGGAGACCACACCCAGGTTCACCGAAAGGTTTTTAATATCACATTGTGTAGTGATCCCGGTAAGTTGAGAATACTTCTTGCTGGCTGAAACCTTGTCGACATATAAGGGTACATTGTTCGGAAAGGTTTTCTTGACATACGCCATGACTTTGTTTAACGGGAACCCGAACTCTACTTCATACTTGATTTGTACAAAGTCTCCGGCCGGATCCACGATCAATTCGCCGATCTTGGTGCTGAATCCGCAGATCGTTTCAACCGACGGAAGTATCCCCGTGAAGAATCCCGGGGTCAGGTGATTGTCCTTGATGTAATAGTTGTATTCCTTCTGGTTATCCTCTTTGATTATATAGTCTTTTCCAATGGTTGGAACATCCTCGACAGATATGTCGTGATACCCTGTTATTTTGGGAGCTGTGATAGTATTTGTAGTGTCAAGATCGATCGTTCCCCCCAGCATAAGGATGCCGTTGAGTAGGACATTTCCCTCAAACCTGTAGACCCATCGGTCATTGAGATATTTCACTTTAGTAATCTTGTCCGCTGTAGCCGTCAGCGAGTCGTTGATCTTATAGGATTGCCGTGTGGGATTATGAATTTGCTGTGCAAGCATCAGTGCAGGCGAAAACAGCAGGCAAACGAGTAATGTTGTCAGGCAGAAAGTAGACTTCAGATGGTTCATGTTGTTTAGATTTTGGAGAGTATGACAACAGTGTGCAATTACCATACCAATGCAATGGATGGCCTGGTGTAAGACCGTCATTCAATCAGGCTAAGAACAGCTAAACCCGCTACAGGCCGGATGAAGGTCGTTGTTATTTTAGTTGCAAGATAATTTTCCGGTAAGGATCACCATGCGAGAAACGAAAATAAGTTTATCGTAATTAATTACTAATGCAGCGTAAACACGAAGAAATTGCCTTAAAAAATACGATTTTGATAATAACTGCAAAGTGCCTTTCAGGCGCGCGTTTGCAACGCATGC